>ERZ795049.173-NODE-173-length-100605-cov-11.800875_pt1 | contig 100605 bp, 83 predicted proteins | sample MGYA00375133_ERZ795049 | MGnify/ENA primary metagenome ERZ795049 (study PRJEB30178, sample SAMN05720147) | activated sludge metagenome | isolation source: anaerobic digester from wastewater treatment plant | place: Japan | collected 2015-04-20 ...
GCCATCCTGGAGGATAAGGATATCCTGAATAATTTGTTTGAGGAGGTGACACAATGAGCGCATTAAAACCGCTTGATCCCAATGAAAAGATGGACATTGAAGCCATCCTGACGGACCTGGAGAATTACCGTCCGCTGCGCAAAGGCTGGGTGTGGCGAAAAGTCATGGAAGATGGCGTTGACATGGGTCCGTTTCACTTTCGCAACATGTCAGAGCCATTAAAAAACAGCATCGGACTGCCTGCATCGAAGTATTTTGACGATATCGATCCGCAACCCGAGTGCGTGGTGACCTCAGAAATTGCTTCCGGTCGCTTTGAGGATGACCTGCGGCGGATGCGCATGGCGGCCTGGCACGGTGCAGACCACCTGATGGTGATCCGGACCACCGGGCAGAGCCATATTGATGGGTTGATGGAGGGCACACCTGAGGGTGTGGGCGGTGTACCGATCACGCGTAAGCAGATCAGAGCCAGCCGAAAAGCCTGTGACCTGATTGAAGAAGAGGTTGGGCGACCGATTAACTTCCACAGCTACGTTTCCGGTGTGGCTGGGCCTGAGGTGGCTGTGTTGTTTGCTGAAGAAGGCGTCAATGGGGCACACCAGGACCCGCAGTACAATGTGCTTTACCGCAACATCAACATGTATCGTTCTTTCGTGGATGCTGCTGAAGCCAAGCTCGTGATGACAGCGGGCCAGATTTTTCAGATTGATGGTGCGCATAATGCCAATGCGACCGCCAAAGCCGGCTGGTTGGTGATGCCCGAGCTGCTGGTGCAGCATGGCATTAACTGCGCCTATTCGCTTGCTTCGGGGATGCCCAAAGAGCTGATCGGGCTCTCCACGGTGCCGCCCAACTCACCACCGGCGCCAAAATTATGGTACGATCTGCCCTACGCAGTGGCTTTACGCGATTTCTTCTCTGATTTCAAGATGCGCGCCCAGCAAAATACGCGCTACATTGAATCGGATATCGAAGAGGCCATTCGGACTCACACGATTGACACCCTGATCTCGATGCTGACCAGCGCCGATATCCAGAGCACCATCACCCCTGATGAGGGACGCAACGTGCCCTGGCACTACAACAATATCCGCGGTGTGCAGACGGTTAAGCAAACCTGGTCAGCTCTGGATGGGATTAAAGAATTGCTCAGCCTTAAGATGGATGGTCCCCTGGGTGAGATGGTGCGCGATATCAAAGAGCGCGCGGTGGGCTTCCTAGAAGAGATCCTCGAGGTCGGCGGGTACTTCGCCGCGGTTGAGCAAGGCTTCTTTGTGGACTCGGCTCAATACCCTGAACGCAGCGGTGATGGCATTGCCCGGGACGGTCAGGGTGGCGTGGCGGCTGATTCGATCGTGCCGCGCGACCCCGATTACCTGGCACCGGTGTGCGCCCATTATGGGAACAACAACCTGCCGGAGGGATTGGATCATCCCTGTGATCTGATCGAGGGCTGCACGCTCTGCCATCCAGACAAAATTGTCTATATTGACGAGCTGGATCCTGAGGATTCAGCGGATCGGCGTTTGCAGGACACCTATCCATACCGCAAGGGTCATCTGATACGACCCGAGGTGGAATGGGCAGGCGATGGAACTGTTCTGATGCAGATGATGGTTCCGGAGCAAGAGGATTACGCCCGCGAAGCCGGCCTGGAAATCGCCCGCCGAATGGGATTGGATGACCCCCAGGTGGTCAACCTGATGGTGTTGCACCCAGCAGAAGGCTGCTATCTTGAGGTTAAAGGGAAGGTGACCTTTGATGTGGATCGCGATACCTTGAAGATCCCCGAGAAAATTGAATTATTACCCGAAGAGGAACTGCGCGAAGCGGTTTTGAAGGTCGGCTTGAAAGTGGTTGCAGGTACGGTCGGAGAAGACGAGCACAGTGTTGGTCTGCGAGAAATCCTGGACATCAAACACGGCGGCATTGAAAAATATGGCGTCAAGTACCATTACCTGGGCACCTCGGTGCCGATCAGCAAGATGATCGACGCCGCGATTGAAACCGGTGCGCAGGCGATCCTGATCTCGACGATCATCAGCCACGGCGATATCCACCGCATCCAGATGAAGCGGCTGGTTGAACTATGCCAGGAAAGGGGCATTCGTGACAGGCTGATCCTGATCGCTGGCGGCACACAGGTGACACCTGACATGGCTGCTGAGTGCGGACTGGACGCTGCCTTCGGACGCGGCACCAAGGGCATTGAAGTGGTCGATGCGATGGTTAAAACACTCAAACAACGCGGCGTGTTGTAGAGGATCTGTGAACGAAGACGTCCTGACAATTGAGATCGGCTCGACCATCACCAAGGCGAATGCCTTCAGGCTGCAACCAGGGGGCATCTTAGAGCACCTGGCGCAGGGTTTTTCGACCACAACGGTGGCAGAAGGTGATGTTGGCATTGGCGTTGACGTGGCTTTGGCCGAAGTTGAAACCAACCTGGGCCGATCTCTAAATGACCCGCAAATTTTTATCAACAGTTCAGCCGCGGGCGGTCTGCAAATGACCGTCCACGGGCTGACTCAAAGTATGACTGCCAGGGCGGCCCGTGAGGCTGCCCTGGGCGCTGGCGCGATTGTTAAGCTGGTGACGGTTGGTGCCCTGGATGCCTATGACTTGGATGCTATCCGGGATATCAAACCGAATATCATCCTGCTGGCCGGGGGCGTGGACTACGGTGAAAAGAAGATTGTGTTGCAGAATGCCGAAAGCCTGGCTTCCCTCGGGCTTCAGGTTCCCATCGTCTACGCGGGCAACGCGGTGATCCGCAAGCCGATTAAAGAAATTTTTGAATCAGCCGGGATTGAAACCCTGCTGGCTGACAATGTTTTTCCTGAAGTGGACGTTTTGAATATCAAGCCCGTGCGTTACCTGATCCAGCAGGTGTTTAACCGCCATATTATCCACGGGCCGGGCATGAGCCGTCTGGGTGAACTGACCGACCATCAAATCCTGCCCACGCCGGGTGCAGTTTTGCACGCTGCGGAATTATTTGCCAAAGCCCTGGGCGATTGTTTGGTTTTTGATGTGGGCGGCGCCACCACTGATGTGCACAGTGTCAGCGAGGGCAGTCGTGAGTGGGCAGACCGCCTGACCGAACCAGAACCGTATGCCAAACGCACAGTGGAAGGCGACCTGGGTGTGTATGTCAACGCTCGCAACATCATCGAGATGGCGGCGGGTGAGGGCTTGCATTATCAGATCGAAAACTTAAAGGCTGTTCCCAAAACAGAACATGAGATGACCCTGACGCGCTGGCTGTGCACCCGGGCAGTGGAAACCGCCATTCGGCGTCATGCCGGCATGGTGGTCGATGTGTACACCCCAACAGGCAAGCGCCAGGTGGTGCGGGGAAAGGATCTATCGGCGGTTAAATGGGTGATTGGCACCGGCGGCGCACTGACGCGCATTCCGGGCGGGGCGGAGATTCTGCGTTCAATCTGCACCGGACCGGGTAAATATCTGCTCCCTCCCCCGGATACGGCTGTACTGATTGACCGCGATTATCTCTTTTCAGCCTTTGGCACCCTGGCTGGAGTCTATCCCGATGCGGTCAAAAACACATTTCTCGCCTGGGTTGAAAGTCAGGCTTAGCATTAGAAAGGATTTGATTGAATATGTATACCCCCCGACTCGAAATATTTCCCGACCGGATTGCTGAAAACGTCAGGTACATCCTTGGGTTATGCCACGAGCATGGCGCACAGGTAGCATGTGTATCCAAGGTGCTGCGCGCACATCCGGCGATTCAAAAAGTGTTCAAAGAAGAAGGCGCTGACATGCTGGCCGATTCGCGAGCCGAAAATCTACGCCTGGCTGCCGAAACCTACCCGGAAATGCCCCGTTTAATGTTGAGATTGCCTGCGCTGTGCGAGGTAGAGAACGTCATTCGCTATGCAGACTACTCGTTGAACTCATCCCTGGGGACGCTGGAAGCGCTGTCACAGGCGGCGGTGGGATTAAATAGGGCCCACAAAGTGATCATCATGGTGGACGTGGGTGACCTGCGCGAGGGTGTGTGGCCTGATCGTGTGGTTCCGTTGGTGGAAAATGCCGCCCGACTGCCCAATATTGAGATTGCCGGGCTGGGCGCCAACCTGGCCTGTTATGGGGGTGTGATCCCTACGCCGGAAAACATGCGCACCCTGATTGACTGCCGGGATGCCTGCCGCGAGGCGACAGGACTGCCGTTGGAACTGCTCTCCGGTGGAAACAGCGCCAACCTACCCCTGCTGATGGAGGGCGGTATGCCGCCTGAGATCAATCACTTCCGGATTGGCGAGGCGATCATCTTGGGGCGCAACGTGCTCGACCGTTCCCCCCTGCCGGGGACGCGCCAGGATGGCTTGCGGGTCGTGGCGGAAATCATCGAGCTTGAAAGCAAACCTTCGATCCCGATCGGGCCACGCGGACAGGATGCCTTTGGCAACCAGGTGGAATTTGAGGATCGGGGTGTGCGCAAACGCGCTTTGCTCAACATGGGTCGCCAGGACGTGGACATTGAAGGTCTGACACCGGAGGATGATGGGATCATCGTGCTGGGCGGCAGCAGCGATCACCTGGTGCTGGATGTAAGCGATGCACATCAATCGCTGCAACTGGGCGATGAGGTTGCCTTTATGCCAACTTACAGCGCGCTTTTAGCCGCTTCGACTTCGCCTTATGTTGAGAAAAAAGTTGTGCAAGGATTATAATTAGGTTAATCATGCTGTACCAGACTCACATCCGCATTCATCTGGATCATATCCGCTTCAATATTAACGGCATTCGCCAGGCGATTGGCGCTGAGCGCAAGCTGTTGATTGCGGTGAAGGCGAATGCTTACGGGCACGGCGCGGTGGAAGTCTCCCGGATGGCAGAGGAAATCGGTGTGGATTGGCTGGGCGTGGCTACGGTTCCGGAGGGCATGCAGTTGCGGCAGGCGGGTATCCGCTTGCCGATTTTAAAGTTTTCACCGGTCTTTGAAGAGGAAATGGCGGCGGCAGTCCACAACGACCTGGTGTTGACGGTATGCGAGCTGGATAATATCCTGGCGCTGCAAACCGCCAGCGCCGCAGCAGGGAAGCGGCAATCTGTACACCTCAAGGTGGAGACCGGCATGGGGCGCATTGGAGTGACCATCTCAGACGCGCCAGCGCTGGCAACAGCCATTGATCAGCATTGTCCAAACCTGGCGCTGGAGGGGATATTCACCCACCTGCCGATCAGCGATGACCCCGACCCGGATTACACCCGGGGACAGATTCAGCGCTTCAAGGCTGTGGTTGAGGATATCCATAAAGCCATCGGTCGGCAGGTGGACCTGGTGCACTGTGCCAACTCGGGCGCGGTGCTGGGGCATGAGCCGGGCTGGCTGGATATGATGCGCCCGGGTGTGATGGTGTATGGGACATATCCCGACCCGCGCACCCCGCGCACGATCTCCCTTAAACCCGGGATGAGTTTTTACACACGCGTATCATTTCTCAAACACGTAACCGCCGGGACGAGTATCGGGTACGGGCGCACCTGGTTTGCCCCGCAAGACACCTGGATCGGCACCATTCCCGCAGGCTACGCGGATGGCTTTAATCGCCTGTTTTCAAACCGGGGCAGGGTGCTGATCAACGGGCGCTCGTACCCACTGGTGGGGCGGGTATGTATGGATCAGAGCATGGTTGACCTGGGACCATCGACGGACGTAAAGGTGGGGGATGAGGTCGTGTTGATGGGCAGGAGCGGTGATGAGGAGATCACCTGTGAAGAGTGGGCGCAGAAGCTGGATACCATCACCTATGAGGTAACATGCCAGATCAACCCGCGGGTGACGCGCGTGTATTTAACTTAGGTGAGCAGGTTAACCCAGACAAAAGAATTAATAACAACAGAGGTGAATGGGTTTTGTTTACACCATGAACTTACCCAAGGCATGCGCTGCCAGGCCGGCTAAGGGCGGGATGATAAAGGTGATGGCATATCGCAGCAGGGCGGTTTTGGGGTTGATCAGCGCCATTTCTATGGGCAGGCGGGAAATTGACCACAGGGACCAGGCAGTGACAAACCCGATGATGGCACCCAAACCAGCGCCAGCTTTGTAGAACCCGGCGACAATCGGGAATACAGCGTAGGGTGAACCCGGCACGATCCCACCGGCAACACAACCAATCAGAATTGCCTTAATCCCGGCGGAATCCCCCATCCATTTTGCAATCAACGTTCCTGGCAGCAGCACCTGCATCAAGCCTGCGATTAAAAAACTGGCAATCAGCAGGAGCAGGTTGTTCCACACAGTGGCGCCAGCCAGTTTGATCCCGGCAATCGCCAGGTTTTCACCCCGGATGAGGGCAACAATCAACAGGATGACTGCAATTCCGGACAGGATCAGCGCTGGGGTATTCATGGGCGATCTCCTTGTGGAGTTATTCATTGGATTTTCTTTCAGCATAGTGGGTTTTGACTTGTGGATGGTTCTGCCAATTGATTATAAATGGGTTAATCACCCTGGGCAAGCTTTTTTGGTTCTGCGAATGTGAAACAGCCCATAACGGAAAGCATAAGAATGTGTTGAAAATGGGTCAGTTCTTAATTCAGCGTCATGTGTAGGGGCGGACCTTCGCGTAGCACTTCCTGTGCCCTGCAAGGGTATTGAGCTGTGTCAGCCCAACCCGAAGGTGTCCTATGGGCAGGGCAACCACAGAGGGTTGCCCCTACGAATTAATATAATATTCATAATAATCGTAAATGCTAAAAATTATTATGTTCATTCATAAACCAATTATGATTACCATTTGTTTTTAACACTCTCGATGATTTTCTTGAATATATTTGTATTTCAATGTATACTGTACTATAAGCTCTATAATCATTAACAATAGTGTCACACAGTTTTTCGACAGAAATATTTTTCGAAAGAAAGGAGTCGTTATGATGAACAATACTCGCTACTTGAGATTATTAATGATCCTATTTCTTACTTTCGTGCTGCTAACCAGTCTTGGTGTCACCGTTAAGCCTGTTTCAGCAAAAACAATCACCGTGACCAATACCAACAACACTGGGCCGGGGTCCTTACGGCAAGCATTATTAGATGCCATTTCAGGCGATACGATTAACTTTGCCACACCGCTTTCAGGATACACCATTACGGCTGTGGATAACCCATTATTTATTCAAAAAAATGTGACGATTGATGGAACTTCACTGGCACAAAAGGTCAGAATCAGTGGTGGTGATCATATGCGGGTGTTTGAGGTCTCTAATAATGTTGAGGTTTCGATGAAAAACATCGAGATCATTTATGGGTATGTCGATGGTGATGGTGCGGGCATTTATCTTCATAAGGGTGCAAAAGCCTACCTGTATGACTGCAGTTTTAATTTTAACCATGCAAAAGGTAATGGTGGGGCGATTTATGTCGGTGAAAACGGAAGTGTGCAGGCTTACGATTGTTCATTTTATAAAAATAAGGCACAAGGAAAAAGTTACAGTTCTGGTGGAGCCATCTGCAACCTGGGGACTTTATATACATCTGGAGGTATTTTTCACTACAACTCTGCCATCTGGGGTGGGGGTATTGAAAACCAGGGCTTATTAACGGTTCAGAATATCCGATTTATATCCAATTCCAGTGTAAATCATGGTGGGGCGATCAGGAATATCGGAAGTGTAGCGATTGGCAAGAGCCACTTTTCCGAAAACGAATCGGATGAGGGCGGTGCGATCCTGAATTGGACTGAATTAGTAGTATCGGAGAGTACATTTTTTAATAATTCCGCGATCAGCGGTGGGGCTGTATATAATTATGGCAATATTTATAATAATATGAGAATTTCAAACAGCTATTTAACAAGCAATCAGGCAGTGCATGGTGGTGCGATCAAGAATTCCGACGCTGCAACACTTATAAGCTCTAATAATTCATACTATCAGAACTCAGCAGATGAAGAAGGCGGAGGTATCTACAACCTGGGTTATTTAGATGTTGATAGAGATACAATTTGGTACAACTCTGCCTTAGGGGGGGGTGGTATTAATAATGCAGGTACATTAACAGTTGAATTAAGCCAATTTCTTCACAATTCTGGGGGCATACAGGGCGGGGCGATCCGGAATATCGGACAGGTTGATGTTTTCGACAGTACATTCAACGAGAACAATGCACTTTATGGCGGTGCGATCCTGAATTGGAATATCATGGATATTTATACGAGCACTTTTTATGGTAACTCTGCCAGTTACGGCGGTGCGATGAGGAATTGGGGAGGTAGCATGCTTATCAAAAACAGCACCATCTCCGCAAATCAAGCAGAACAAGGCGGAGGTATACAAAACCTAGATGGCGGAAGCTTTGCCAGTTATTACAATACAATTGCGTTTAATAAAGCCACAGGTGAAGGCGGCGGTGTACTTAATGGGGTTGGCAGCACACTGGTATATTCCAGCACATTGATTGCCAGGTCAATTGGTGGCGATTGTGTTAATTCTGGCGAAATTTATTATCAATCTCACAACTTTGTTGGCGATGGAAGCTGCAATGCGGAATTTTCGGGTAACCCCAAGATCGGACCCCTGGCGAGCAACAACGGGCCAACACAGACCCATGCGCTTTTGCCGGGTTCACCGGCGATTGATGCAGCTTACAATATTAATTGCCCGTCTACAGACCAGCGCGGTATTGCTCGGCCTTATGGTCCGGCTTGTGATATTGGTGCTTTTGAATTTAATCCAATCTACCCTTATTTTGACTGGTTGAAAAATTTCATACCCGTCTTTTTACGATAGTCGCTTTATAAAGCAGCGAATCATTTTTGATTAATTGGGAATTAGAAAACACAATTTGCTATGGTGAGGGGATTGAACTGAGGTTGATCTCGGTTTTCAATGGTACAGGGTTTTAAAACCCTGGCTCAGGGTCGTTCGGTTTCCATTTCGAAGCCTGGAACTCTTGTTTTTCGCTACGCGTGAGTTCGCACAAGTCCGATTATTTTAACATTAAAGATTTGTTAGAATAATATTTTCGAATAAAAAAACCATTTTATCGTGTTATAATAATTCTGAGCATTACCTCATGTGAAATGAAAAATAAGATTATCTCGTCATCGTCAAGATACTGCAAATTAATGCAATTTCCCAAATGAAGAGGTTTTACTAAATGCCACAGAGTCAGATGCAAAACATACTTTCCGCAAGCAGAACCCAAACTGGCTTTTCAAACACAGCGGGTAAAAGAAAAAGAGCCATTAAGAATTTTCTCGAGGCGATGTTATACCTCAGCCCGGCGTTAATTCTGTTTATCGCCTTTGTGTTCATCCCATTGATTCGATCATTTCAAATCAGCGCGTACATTACTGATCCAATTGGTCGTTTGGCGAAATTTGTAGGTTTATTGAATTATCAACGCTTATTTGAGACTCCCAACTTTATCAACAGTTTAAAGAAGTCTTTTATATTTGTTCTTTACAATGTACCGACGACAATCGCGATTTCGCTTGGACTGGCATTGCTTGGCGACCTCCGCCTTAAGGGCATTCCCTTTTTCAGGATGGTCTTTTCGGTTGCGATTGCGATTTCAGGTGCAACAGCCTCTTTGATGTTTAAGTACATCTATCACCCCACAGTGGGGATTAATTACCTGTTGAGCCTGGTGGGGATTCCTAACATCCCCTGGTTAGTGAGCTCGAACACTGCATTGATATCTGTTGCTCTGACATCCGTCTGGCTGCAAATAGGAATGAACACAGTGATTATCCTGGCGGCAATGCAGACAATTCCGGAAGAGCTTTATGAAAGTGCGATGATTGATGGCGCCAATGCCTGGAATAAATTTGTTCATATCACATTACCAATGCTTTCGTCTACTTTCTTCTTCCTGCTGGTTGTGAATACGCTGGCATCTTTCCAAACTTTTACTCCGATCCATATTATGACCTCAGGCGGCCCGCTGGAATCGACCAACCTTCTGGTCTATTCTATCTATCGTGAGTTTTACTTCAATGGGAAGTTTGGATTTGCTGCTGCCCAATCGATCATGTTATTTTTCATCATGCTGATATTGACCATTTTCCAATTTGTTTTCCTGGAACGAAAGGTTCATTACGAATGAAAACATCGAGCTTTCGCAAGCGCCCATTGAAGACTATCGCTCAATATTTGATCCTGATTATCGCTGCCCTGATCATTTTGTATCCGATCTGGTCGGCTTTCAACATCAGCATGATGTCTGATTCTGAAATGGGTTCTTACCCCCCGCTCCAATTCCCGTCGGCCATTCGTCTGGACAACATTCGACGTGCCCTGACACAGGCTCCATTGCCCCGTTATTTGCTGAACAGCATCATCCAATCTTTGCTGGTCATGATGGGGCAGTTAATTACGGCCAGCCTGGCAGCGTATGCTTTTGCCTTTATTGATTTTAAATGGCGCAACTTCTTCTTCCTTTTGTTTTTGTCGACCATGATGATCCCTTGGGAAGCGACAATCATACCAAACTACCTGTTTATCAAAAAGATTGGATGGACCGATACATTCCAGGGTTTGGCGGTTCCGTTTATGGCTACGGGTTTCGGTACATTCTTATTACGCCAATTTTTCTTGAAGATCCCGCGTGACTTAAAGGATGCTGCTACCATCGATGGTTGCAGCAGTTTTCGGTTCCTGATCACCATTGTTTTGCCCCTGGCTCGTCCTGCTTTAGGAACATTAGCGGTGTACAGTTTTTTGCAGACTTATAACCAGTATTTATGGCCTTTATTGGTCACCAATAATCCATCAATGCGGACGGTACAGATTGGGATTGCACTGCTTCAAGATGAAGAGCGCTTGATGATCAATATTATCATGGCGGGTGTAATTTTTATTTTGATCCCAACATTGACTTTATTTGTTGTTAGCAATCGGCAGCTCATCCGTGGGTTAACCGCTGGTGCTGTTAAAGGGTAAATTCCAGCGGATATGATTTGTTCACTTTCAAAAGGAGATAAATGATGAACAAAAGAGTATTATTTTTCCTCGGCGTGCTGATCATTTTCACAATGATTCTGTCCGCCTGTCAACCTGCAGCCGAAACGCCGGCTGTGGAAGAGCCTGCTGCTGAAGTCGAACTGCCACCCGCTGAGCCGGCGGAAACGGTGAAGATTGACTTCTGGCACAGCATGGGCGGCGATCTGGGTGGTGTTGCTATTCCCCAGATGGCCGATGATTTCAATGCCTCACAGTGGCAATGCTTTGTCGAACCAATTTACCAGGGCTCTTACGATGACGCGTTGAACAAATTGAGGGCAAGTCTGCAATCTCAGGATGTACCGGCAGTGATGCAGCTGTATGACATCGGTACACGCTTGATGGTAGACCTGGGAATGACCACACCTGTTCAGGAGTTCATTGATAAAGACAATTACGATGTTTCGGATCTTGAGCCCAATGTGCTGGCCTACTACACGGTTGACGGTATCCAGGCTTCAATGCCATTTAACACGTCCACACCGATGCTGTATTACAACAAAGACATGTTTAGAGCAGCAGGTTTGGATCCTGAACAACCACCAAGGACGTTCGAAGAGATATGGGAAGCAGCCCGCGTGTTGAACCAGGTTGACGCCTCTGGAAATGTGGTTGTCTCTGGTATTTCCATGAGCATCTATGGCTGGTTCTTTGAACAGTATCTGGCCGTTTCCGGCGGATACTATGCCAACAATGCGAACGGGCGCGATGCCCTGGCAACCGAGGCGACATTTAACAGCCCGGAAGGCGTGGCTATCCTGGAATGGTGGAAGGGTATGTGGGATGAAGGCTTGATGGGTAATTATGGCCGGGTCAATGCTGATGTCCGAACCGCTTTCTACGCTGAACAGACTGCCATGTTTGTCGACTCAACAGCTGTGCTGCGCGGCGCCATGGACACGGTAGACGGAAAATTTGAAATTGGCACCGCTTACCTGCCACGACCCAACGAAGCAGCCTTTGACACCTCGGGAACCATCATCGGCGGCGGATCGCTGTGGATCATCAACGCCAGTTTACCGGAAGAGCAAGCTTGCGCCTGGGAATTTATTAAATACCAGGCTTCACCTGAACAGCAAGCCTACTGGCACACCATGTCCGGTTATTTTCCAATCCGGGATACCGCTTATGAAGTCCCTCTGGCAATCGAATGGCGTGATCAATATCCGCAATTTAAAACTGCGGTCGATCAACTGCACCTTGCACCCAATAACAGGGTTACTCAGGGTGGTTTGATTGGAGTCTTCCCGACTGCGCGGCAGACCATTGAAGGCGCGATCGAAGAGGTGTTAGCTGGAGTGGCGACACCCCAGGAAGCGCTGGATAAGGCAGCCCAGATTGTGACCGACGCCATTGAAGAATATAATATTTCCATGGGCCTGGTTGATTAACGTCGAACTTTAACCATAAAAAAGTTTGCAGGGTGTTCGGTCTTTCGGACACCCTGCAATGGTATTAATGATGACGGACCACAAATATTTGTTGAAGGTTATTTTATGTATCCTGATTACCCCTGGCCTGCTTGTCGCCTGTTCCAATGAAAAAGCGGTCGACTCGGAGATGCGGAGAGAAGATATGGCTGCAATAGAATATTCCCAGGTAATGATTATTGCCCATCGCGGGGCGCGTTCGTTAGCGCCTGAAAACACGTTACCAGCCGCGGCGAAGGCGCTGGAGAACTATGCCGATGGTTGGGAATTGGATGTGGCGATGAGCGCCGATGGCGAACTGGTGGTTCTGCATGATGACACATTGGAGCGCACCTCGAATGTTATGTCTGTTTTTCCAGATAGAAAACCCTGGTCTGTGTATGAATTTTCGTTGGCTGAATTGCAGCAGTTAGATTTTGGGAGCTGGTTTGTGGAAAGTGATCCGTTCGGTCAGATCTCCCAGGGGAACGTGGCAGCCAGTGATTTAGAGAATTACCGCGGCACCAGGATTCCCAAACTTGAGGAGGCATTGGAATACACCAAATCCAATCATTGGTGGGTCAATATAGAAATTAAAGATGCCAGCGGCACGCCGTCAGACGCTGTGATTGTCTCAGAAGTTGTCAGGCTGGTCGAAAATATGGGGATGGAAGACCAGGTGCTGATCTCATCTTTTAATTGGGATTATCTGAACCAGGTTAAAGCGTTGAATCCTAACCTGGCAACGGGCGTTTTAGCGAAGTCGATCGTTATGGATCCCGTATCCTTGATGAAGAAAATTGACGCACAGGCGTTTCACCCTGGAATCAAAGTGACGCTTGCTGCACAGGTTAAACAACTGCGTGAGAATAACTATGATGTCAATGTGTGGACAGTCAATGAAGTGTCGGACATGGAACGGCTGATCGAAATGGGTGTGACGGGCATTATCACGGATTTTCCCCAACGTTTATACCCGATTATCAATCCTTAAGAAAATCATCTCATTGCAGGGCTGTGATATTGCCAACCTTTATCCTGACCGGCCCTTAAAGACCCCCTTCAGGGTCGTTCGGTTTCCATTTCGAAGCCTGGAATTCTTGTTTTTCGCTCAAGCCATTTTAACAAGGCATTCACAACAAAAACAATGATCAGGTAAATAATTGCTATCGCCAGGTAGCTGCCAATCGGGTTGTAGGTGATGGTGGCAGCCCGTTTTCCCCTGGCCATCAAGTCCTGAACGGCGATCAAGAACACCACCGCAGTTGTTTTCAATAATGAAATCGGTTCGTTGGACCAGGCTGGGATCACCAGGCGCAGGGCTTGCGGTAGAATAATGTGCCAGATGGTCTGCCAGCGAGTCAGCCCGATGGACCTGCCTGCGGTCATCTGCGAGTCGCCAATGGATTGGATGGCGCCCCGCAGGTATTCAGCCTGGTAGGCTGCGCTGTTAAGTCCCAGGGCCAGGTAGGCAGATGTTTTTTGATCAAAGGTTAACCCCAGGGAGGGCAACCCATAATAGATCAAAAAGAGCTGGACGAGTAATGGCGTTCCTCTGAAGAATTCAATAAACCCGATGGCAATCACCCGCTGCCATCGTGGCCCATATGTGCGCATCAAAGCCAGGATCAGCCCCAATAAAAACCCTAAAGCCAGCCCCACGGCCGTGAGCTCAAGGGTCACAGCCGTGCCTTTGAGGAATTCAGGCAAAAATCTGCGCAGGATCGTAAAGGTATCGCCCATCTATGCTTCGCTTTCCATATCGCCGTACAGTTCACTGATCTTCCACAGGAAGGAGCGTGTGCGTTCATATTTTGGCCGGTTGAACATCTCATCCGGCGACCCCTCTTCGACGATGTTGCCATTTTCTAAAAAGATGATGCGATTGGCAACTTCGCGGGCGAAACCCATTTCGTGAGTAACCACCAGCATGGTCATCCCTTCCCTGGCCAGATTTCGCATCACCTCGAGCACTTCGCCGATCAATTCGGGATCCAGCGCCGAGGTCGGCTCATCGAAGAGCATGATGCGGGGGTCCATGGCAAGGGCGCGGGCAATGGCGACGCGCTGCTGTTGACCGCCAGAGAGCTGACCCGGGTAATGCGCCGCTCGGTCTACCAGCCCCACCCGACTGAGCTCCTGCATTGCTTTCTCTTCTGCCACTTCATTGGGGAGTTTTTTGACTTTGCTGAGCCCGATTTTAACATTGTCCAGCGCGGTCAGATGGTTGAAGAGTAAAAAATTTTGAAAAACCATGCCAACATGCTGGCGGACCTCGTCTTCATTGTGACCATGGGCGGTGATCTCATCACCATCCAGCCAGATCTGCCCTGCATTGGCTTTGGTAAGCAGGTTGATGCAGCGAAGCAGGGTGCTTTTTCCCGTCCCGCTGGGCCCGATGATCACCACGGTGTCGCCTTCATTGACGGTTATATCGATGTCATGGAAAACGACATTGTTGCCATATGCTTTGGTGAGTCCTTTTATATCCAAGATCGGTTCTGCCATAATCTCCTCCGTAATTATGGGTTGGCGGGAATCGCCAGCCGTTTTTCCAGGCGGTTTAAGAGTCGGTTGGTGATAAACACCAGTGCGAAGTAAATCAACCCCGCAGTGATGTATGCTAAGAAGGGCTCCTGCGTGCTGGCGCTGATCAACTGGGCACGGCGTAAAACCTCAGGGACACCCAGGGCGTAGACGAGTGATGAATCCTTGATGACAATGGCCGCCTCGTTTGACCAGGGCGGGATAGCCAGGCGGAGGGCTTGCGGGATGATGATATGCCGAATGGCCTGCATTCTGCTCATGCCAATCGAGCGAGCTGCCATCATCTGGCTACCGCTGACGGAAAGCAAGGCGCCGCGGATGATCTCCATCTGGTAGGCGCTGCTGACAATACCCAGTGAGATCGACCCCGCCCAAAAGGGCGAAAGATTGATGTTACCCGAGACCATGAAATACAGGATGAACAGCAGAACAATGGGAGGAATGCCGCGCATGATGGTACTGTAAACGGCCATAATTCTGGAGAGGAATTTCCCACCATATACATGCATCAGCGAGAGGATTAAACCCAACACCAGACCGAAGGGCAGGGCAATCAGTGTAACGCCGACTGTGTAGGCTGTTCCAGAAGCAATGTACTGGAAGAATTTGGCAAAGTCCATGGATTAAACTTTCAAAGAAAGAGCGATCATCAACTGTATGAAAGATAACCGAGGAGAAAAGCATAAACACGTTTCAGCTTTTCTCCCAGGTTGGTTAAGCGAATATTATTCGTAGAAATACTTGATCGCCAGTTTTTCGATGAAGCCTTCAGCTTTTAATTCCGCAATGATGCGGTTGATTTCAGCCTGCAAGTCAGCAGAACCTTTAGGAAGGACGATGTTAATTGGCCCTGTATAGAGCATTTCTTTGTAGATGATTTCAAGGTCATCATCCTGGCTGGCGATGACGCCGGCGGGGACATCATCCGCCATCAAAATATCGATCCTGCCAGCTTTAAGATCAAGAGCAGCCTGGTCCACCCGTTCGTAGCGGGAAAGGTTGCTCTCACTCATCAAGCCAGTTTCAATTAACTCCTCGGTGATCCATTCATCCTGCATCGTGCCAGATTGGACACCAAGTTTGTAATTTGCTGCATCTTCAGCTTTGGTAAACTTTTTGGTAAAGTCTTTCATCGCGATGAAGGCATCCTCAGAGGTGTGATAAGGATCGGAAAAATCGACCAGTTGGGCGCGCTCTTCGGAGTAATTAAAACAGGAGATTGAAGCATCAATCTTGCCTTCCTGAACGGCCTGGATCAAGCTGTCGAAGGGCATATCCTGCCACTCGATTTTCACATCCATGCGTTTTGCAATCTCTGCCATCAGTTCGATGTCGAAGCCAGCCATGTTCCCGGCTTCATCGACGTATTCGTAGGGGGGATAATCTGCTGATGTACCGACGACTAAATTGTCGGAAGTCTTTTGGCACGCTGTGAGTGCCAATGCCAGTAAAATGACCAATAGTAAAGCGTTGCGGTGTTTCATGCATTCTCCTTCATATGGAATTGAAAAGATTAGTTTATTTACCTAATTGTAACATATCTTTATTACCTATTTGAAAAGCAAGAATTCTCTCAATGATTTACCCGCCTTGGTGTGTTGAGAAGTTTGTCAATTAAATGAGTCGGAACAACCTCAGGCGGAGTCATCACGCCTGTAAAGGATGTTTCGTTAATTTATTTTCAACTTCGCACGTTAAAATATAAAACACTGATTATTTGGGTTAATGACTTTAACCACCAAGATATGCTTTTTTAACTTCCGGGTTCTTTCCAACTTCCTCCGATGAGCCTGAAAGGGTTATCGTTCCAGTTTCCAGCACATAGGCTTTGGTTGTATAGCGCAAAGCCAGGTGAGCATTCTGTTCGACCAGGAGGATGGTGGAACCCTCTTTATTAATTGTCGCCAGGTTTCCGAAAAGTTCTTGAACCAGGATCGGCGCCAAACCCATCGATGGCTCATCGAGTAGCATCAATGAACCCCGGTTCATCAAAGACCGACCGACTGCCAGCATCTGTAGCTCTCCACCACTTAATAAATCAGCCAATTGAGATTTTCTCTCCTCAAGTCGAGGGAAGATCCCAAAAACACGCTCTAAGTCTTGTGCAACGTCTTCTTTATCTTTACGGCCAAAGGCAGCGATTTTTAAGTTCTCAAGGACGGACATGTTACTGAAAACCCTACGACCTTCAGGAACGAGTGTAATTCCCAATTTGTTAACCACATCATGAGGAGAATATTTCGATAAATCTTCACCTTTGAATTCCATTGAGCCCGAATCGACTTTCCCTCCCATTTCTTTGATCTGGCGAACAATCGACCATAATGTGGTTGATTTGCCGGCGCCATTGGCGCCAATCAAAGTGACAATCCCCCCTTCTTCACCATCAAAGGAGATCCCATGTAATGCTTCAATCGCACCATAAGTAACGAACAAATCTTTTATGCTGAGCAACATTATGCAACCTCCTCACCCAAGTAGGCTTTAACAACCAGTGGATTTTTTCGAATTCCATCGGGAGTACCTTCGGCAATTGTTGAACCGAAATCAAGGACCTGGATACGTTCACAAACGTTCATAATCACCCGCATTTGGTGCTCGATCAGCCAAACCGTGACCTTGAACTCATCCTTAACCCATTTAACCAGCGTGGTTAATTCACCAATTTCACCCGGGTTCATGCCTGCTGCCGGTTCATCAAGCAGTAATAAGCGCGGCCGGATCACACGGGCGCGGCAAATTTCAACCCTGCGCTGGATGCCATAGGGTAGATTGCGGGGCAATTCTTTGATGTAGGGGATAAGATTGAATTTTTTAAGCAGCTCCAGGGCTTCTATAACGACTTTCCTTTCGTCCTGTACCAGTTTATTCGTAAAGAAAAGCGAGTCAGGAAGCTTGTAACTGATTTGCGAAAAGTAGGCGATGCGCAGATTGTCAAGCACAGAGAGCTCGTTCCATAAGCGAATGTTTTGAAACGTTCTACCGATCCCAAGCGATGTAATTTGATGAGGATAACGGCCTGATAAATTATCGCCATTTCCCCACAATTGATGAAGACATTGAGTTAGAGAAGTCGGATAAACATCACCTCCTATTTAATTATTTACTTGGGTGGAACTAATATCCTATTATAATAAAGCATATTAAATTTTATCAAGTTAATTTTTGGATATAATTCATATTAGCATGCACAATTTATGTAAAAGAGCTTTCTAAAGATGATTATTCTTAGATTTCAAGTTCCGCCTGTATTATTTGCTTTCGTTTGACATTTAGGGGTTGGATTGGACAGAGCCCGTCTCCGAAAGTCGCAGCGCTGATACAGAGGTTGGCAGATCTCAGCATAGGCTCACTTTTACCGTTATTCAGGGATATCATTTGCCCTGGGTGCGGTGCCAGCCTGGGGCTTGTGCTTGATGAAAGAACCAACAAACCAATTGATCTTTGCAAGAAATCTTGCAAAAACCATTGACATATTGGTAAAGCCCATGTACAATAAACCAGGTTGTGCACACGTGTGCAGAACCTGGTTTCGTTAAATCTCAGGTTTGACGAATGATTAACGTCCGGCATATCAACCTATGGGTCACAAAAAAAGTTGTTTGCACACCGACCCGCTGGGATTTCGTTTACAATCAAGTTGAGGTAAAAATGGCAAAACCGATTGATGAATTTTATGATTTTTCAGGGTCAACCGCGGTGATCACTGGCGGAACAGGCTTTTTAGGGGCTGAAATGTGTAAAACCCTTGCAGCTCTGGGCGCAAAGGTGGCGATCCTCGATATCAACCTGGAGAAAACCAAACTGCTTGCCACCGAGATCAATGCGGCGGGCGGCACTGCTGCTGCCTTCGATTGTAATGTGTTAAATCGCGAGAGTATCGAGGGCGTTGCGCAGGAAATCTACTCCAGCTTTGGCCCGGTGGATATTTTGATCAACGGCGCAGGCGGCAACAAACCACAGGCCACCACCAGTGACGCGTTGCCCTTTTTTGATCTGCCCATGGATGCCTTACGCTGGGTGTTTGATCTCAATATGCTGGGCACCATCCTGCCCTCTCAGATTTTTGGAAAAGGGATGGCTCAGGGCGACTCTGGAACAATTTTGAACATCTCTTCGATGAATGCCTTTCGCCCGCTAACCCGCATCCCGGCATATTCTGCAGCTAAAGCGGGGGTGAGCAATTTCACCCAATGGCTGGCAGTCCACCTGGCGCAGGAATATTCACCCAATATCCGGGTGAACGCGATTGCCCCAGGTTTTTTCATCACCGATCAGAATCGGTTCCTGCTCACCGATCCGGAGAGCGGGGAATTAACAGATCGCGGTCATACGATATTAGGGCATACCCCTATGAACCGCTTCGGGGTGCCGGAAGATTTATTGGGTACGATGTTGTGGTTGGTTTCACCAGCTTCTGCGTTCGTTACCGGCATTGTGGTGCCTGTCGATGGCGGATTTTCAGCCTTCAGTGGAGTGTGAGCCAATGGTCACAGGTTCTGGGTTTCTCAATCAGTTTATCAGTGCTGAAACTGCCAGCGAGATCGTTGGCGAAGCGCTAAATTCACTGCCGCTGGAGGGCAAACGAGTATTGATCCTCATCCCGGACGGGACCCGCAGTATGCCTATGCCGCTGATGTTCAGTTTGTTTGAAGAGCATCTTTCTGGTCGGGTTGCTGCCCTGGATTACCTGGTAGCCCTTGGCACTCACCAACTAATGACGGATGCACAATTAACCCATCTGATTGGAAGGAGCGTTACCGACGGGAAAGCTGGCAGCAGCACCATTTTTAATCACCACTGGGAAGACCCTGAAACCTTCATCCAGATTGGCATCATTCCCGAAGACGAGATTCATGAGCTCTCACAAGGGCACATGCGACAGGATGTCGCCGTTCGGCTGAATAAGTTGATCATGGATTATGACCATCTCCTGATCTGCGGTCCGGTATTTCCACATGAAGTGGTGGGCTTTTCTGGCGGCAATAAATACTTTTTCCCGGGTATCGCTGGCGTAGAGATTATCAATTTCACACATTGGCTGGGAGCAACCCTCACCAGTTTCGATATTATTGGTTCCGGGTACACACCTGTGCGGGCGGTGATTGACCGGGCTGCTTCTATGGTTCCCAAACCAGTGCATTGTTTTTCCCTGGTGGTGACCTATGAGGGGCTGGCCGGGCTTTATTTTGGCAGTGCACAGGAAGCATGGAAGGCTGCTGCCAATCTTTCAGCCCAGAAGCATATTATCTATGTTGATCAGCCTTTTCAAAAGGTGCTTTCGATCATGCCTGAACTGTATGATGATTTGTGGACAGCCGCCAAAGGCATGTACAAGTTGGAACCCGTTGTGGCAGATGGGGGAGAGGTGATCATTTACGCGCCGCATATCAACGAGGTGAGTTACACCTACGGAGAGATTATCGACGAGGTTGGCTACCATTGTCGGGACTTTTTTGTGAAGCAATGGGAACGTTACAAGCAGTACCCGCACGGTGTACTGGCACATTCCACTCATTTGCGCGGTCTGGGAACCTACGACACCGCCACCGGCGTTGAGACCCCGCGCATCAAGGTGACTCTGGCCACTGGCATTCCGGCTGATCGCTGCCAGCGAATTGGATTGGGCTATCGCGACCCGCACTCGATCAATCCTGATGATTGGGTTGATAAAGAAGACCAGGGAATCCTGGTCGTCCCACGAGCGGGCGAAATGCTGTATCGTATCAAAAAACAATGAACATTATTAATGAAGCGAGGCATACATGAACCAATATGGATTGAACATCAAAGAATCTGGAGCGCTTGATTTTGTCTCCCTGGGAGCGCTGGTAAACCGGTTGGATCCCGGCGTAATCCCCTTTCGGAAGGCAACCCAATGCCAGATCCACGTAAGCGGGGGCGAATTTAATTGTGCAGCCAACCTTGCGGACTGCTTTGGCTTGAAAACCGGTGTCGTGACGGCTATGGTCGATTATCCGATTGGCGATTTGATCGCAGAACGGGTGAAGGCTATGGGAGTAAAACCTTTTTACAAACACTTTGCACATAACGGGGTTAACGGCCCCAATATGGCGACGGTTTACAGCGACCAGGGTTTTGGTATGCGTCCGCCGGTGGTGTTTTACAATCGCTGTAACGAAGCTGCAGCACAATTAAAGCCGGGAGATTTTAACTGGGATGAAATATTTGCCGGGGGCGTGCGCTGGTTTCACAGCGGTGGCATCTTTGCTGCGCTTTCAGAAACCACCGGACAGGTGATTATGGAAGGGATGAAGGCGGCCAAAGCAGCGGGCGCGGTAGTCTCCTTCGATTTGAATTATCGTGAAAAATTGTGGAGCATTTGGGGAGGACAGGGCGCTGCACAGTCGGTGTTGCGCGAAATTATGAACTATGTCGATGTGCTTGTCGGCAATGAAGAAGACATGCAAATGGGCCTGGGTGTTTCCGGCCCGCAGGTTGAAAAAACCTCAAAGCTGGACCCGCGAACCTTCATTGACATTATTGGAGAGGTTACCAGCCTGTTCCCCGGCATTAAAGTGGTCACGACCACACTCAGAGAAGTAAAAAATACCATGCAGCATTCCTGGAGCGCAGTCGCCTGGATCAACGGGCAGGCTTATATTGCCCCCACTTGTGACCTTGTCGTGTATGACCGCGTGGGCGGTGGTGACGGTTTTGCTTCGGGAGTGTTTTACGGTCTGCTCACCGGGGAAGATGAGCAACAGGCGGTAAACCTGGGCTGGGCGCACGGTGCGCTGCTGACGACCTTCCCAGGCGACACGACAATGGCCAGTGTGGAACAGGTAAAAGCATTTGCTTCAGGCGGATCCGCTCGAATTCAGAGGTAAAAATCGGATGTCAGAGAAAATCAACATTGCTGTAATCGGAACCGGCCGCATGGGCAGTGTGCATGTCGGCAACCTGGTCAATCGCATACCTGAAGCCAACCTGGTGGCCCTATGTGATATTAAATTGGATGTTGTTCAGGCTGTGGCCAAGCAATGGGAGATCAAGCGGACGGCTCAGCACTATCAAGATCTGCTGGAAGATAAGACAATTAAAGCTGTGCTGATTGCCACCAGCACCGACACACATGCTGAAATCCTGAAGGATTGCGCCAATGCTGGGAAGCACATCTTTTGTGAGAAGCCCCTGGCGCTGGATCTCAATGAGATCGATGAGGTGCTTTCAGTGGTTGAACAGACGGGCGTGAAACTCCAGGTTGGGTTTAATCGCCGGTTTGATAAGAACTTTCAGCAGGTGCGCCAGATTGTCAAGTCGGGAGAATTGGGACGCCCTTGCCTGCTTAAGATCACCAACCGCGACCCGGAATTGCCTTCACTCGAATTTCTGCGCGCCTCCGGCGGCCTTTTTCTGGATATGACGATCCATGATTTTGATATGGCGCGGTTCCAGATCGGCGAGGTGGACGAGGTGTACGCAACCGGCTCGGTGTTAATTGATGAAGCGCTCAACGAATTTGGTGATTTGGATACAGCCGTGATCAGCTTAAAATTCAAAGATGGCACCCTGGGTTCGATTGATAACAGCCGACAGGCGGTTTACGGGTATGATCAGCGCGTGGAAGTGTTCTGCCTGAACGGTACAGCCATGGCAGAGAACGAAACGGAACACACCGTTGCCAAGGGCAACCTTGACGGCTTTCATACTGCCCGGATTGAAGCGTTTTTTATGCAGCGTTATGCACCCTGTTATATCGAAGAAGTGCGGCAGTTTCTACGCTGCGTCCGGGATGATCAACCTGTGCCGGTCTCCGGCGAAGACGGCCGCCAGGCTGTTGTTCTGGGCTATGCTGCCTGGAAATCCTTCCACGAAAACCGCCCGGTAAAGGTTTCCGAGATCGCTGGATGACCTTCCACAACTGATTTTTCTCTATTACAAAAACACCCGCTGAGGGCAAACCCGGCGGGTGTTTTTTTACGAATTTGCTGTTATGCCGCTGTTTTTCCTTGAGCAATTAGCCTTGACCAGAACCAATTTCCTAAGATTTTTCGTTCTGGTCGTCTTCAATCATCTGGTTCAGGATGGGGATGATTTCCAACGCATCGCCGACAATTCCCAGGTCAGCAACATTTAATATGGGTGCCTCAGGGTCTTTATTGATGGCAATGACGGTTTTTGATGCGCTCATTCCGACCAGGTGCTGTACAGCGCCACTAATTCCCGCGGCGATATACAATTGCGGTCCAACCGTTGTGCCAGATTGCCCCACCTGGTGAGTGTGAGAGATCCACCCCTGCTCGACAATAATTCGGGAACCGGCTGTGGTTCCACCCAATTGGTCGGCCAGAATATTAAGCATCTCGAGGTTAGCGGCTTTTCCCATGCCTCTTCCTCCCGAAACAATGATGCGGGCATCAGCAATGCCAACCTGGTCGTCTGCATCCAGGTTTTCAGACTGAACCAGACGGGTGCGGATTGCTGCCCGGCTCATGGTCAGAGGGAATTCAACCACTTCCGCCAGTCGGGACGGGTCTGGTTTCAGGGCTGGGAAAACATTTGGACGGACGGTGGCAGTTTGGGGGCGGGTGTGGGGTGTGATGATTGAGGCCATGATATTGCCGCCAAATGCCGGGCGAGTTTGCACCAGCTGCCCATCGTCATCGATGGATAACCGGGTGCAATCAGCGGTCAAGCCCAGCCGCAGGCGTGCCGCCACGCGGGGCGCCAGGTCGCGTCCATGGGGCGTGGCGCCGTAGAGAACGACCGAAGGCATCTCAAACGCAATCACTGCGCTGAGGGCTTGCGTGTAGCCTTCCGTGGTATAGGTGTCTAAGAATTTGTGCTGGCAGAGAATCACCCGGTCAGCGCCGTAGGTCCCCAGGTCGGCGGGGTCAAAATCGGTTTCAGCAGCGATGATTACTGCGTTCAATTCCTGTCCGAGCTGATCTGCCAGCTCACGCCCTTTACCAAGCAGTTCCAGAACAACCTTGCGCGGCTTACCGTTTTCCAGTTCAGCCCAAACAAAAACGCCCTTGTATTTGCGCAGTTCTTCGGCATCGATCTGTTTGCGTTCAATGTGCAGTGCCTCAAAGGGGCACACGTTGACACACGCGCCGCACAGGGTGCAGGCTGAACTGACTTCCAGGAAACTATCGACAATTGATAGGGCGCCAAAGGGGCAATTTCCAATACAAATTTTGCAACGGGTGCATCGATCGTGGTTGATATTCAGCATGGCTTATTTTGCTCCCGATCGATTATTTTCCAGGAAATGGTTTTCTTTGAGGAAATTAAAAATTTCCCTGGCTGCTTCAGCCGGTTCAAGGTCCTTGAGGACGCGGGTGTCCTTCCTGGTGGGCGGGGGGAAGATCTTAACGACCTGGGTGTAAGAGCCTTTCAAGCCTAACTTTTCCTCATCCAATAACAGGTCGCCAGCGGTTACGAATTCAATGTTTTTGCGATGTGCATCGATGACAGCATCCAGTGAAGGCGCTCTGCGCTGGGTTTCACCTTTTGTGATGGTGACCAACGCAGGCAGGGCCGCGTCGAGCACCTCGATGCCATGCTCTGCTTCACGTTTGACCTGCACGCGCTTCCTGTCTGCCGTCAGGTTCACACTCGTGCCATAGGTGATTTGGGGTAAGCTCAAAATTTCCGCGATTTCAGGTCCAACCTGGGCGGTATCGCCATCAATTGCCTGTTTACCAGCCAGGATCAGGGCGAAATCCGGGATCAATTGGCGGATGACCTCAGCCAGAGTAAAGGCGGTAGCCCAGGTATCAGCGCCGGCGAATTTCCGGTCGGTTAAAAGGATAGCCCGGTCTGCGCCAAGCTCCAAACAGCGACGCAGGGCGTCCTCAGCCTGGGGAGGACCCATACAGACGGCAATAACCTCGAACTCTGCGTTGGCTTGTTTGATGCGAGCGGCATGGTCAAGGGCATATTCGCAAAAAGGGTTGAGGATCGATTGGACTCCTTCGCGAAGGAGTGTGCCGGTGATTGGATCCACCTGCACATCGGTGACTTCAGGGACCTGTTTAACGCAAACGACGATTTTTTTCATGTGCACACCTCACACGGAAATAGATCACCCGGGTTGAGTAAATGATCAGGGTCGAAGACGGTTTTCACATGCTGCATTTGTGAAATCTGTTCCGGGGTGAACATTAATGCCAGAAAATTTTGTTTGATTTTACCAATGCCATGTTCCGCAGAAACAGCGCCGCCCCATTCGACGGTTTTTTGTGCAAAGAGCTGATAGAGTTCAAGCCCCTGGGTCAGCTCCTCGATATTTCGGGGCAGGATGTTAACATGAATGTGGTTATTGCCAATATGCCCAAATGCAACCCATTCCAGGTTGAGGGCATCACAATTTTCCTGATAGAGAGTCCAGATGTCCATCAGGTGCTCATCAGGTACGGCCAGGTCGGTGCCGAGTTTGTGAAGTTTGGGGATTGATTTTTTTCGCTCAGCAATAATGCTGTTGACGGTTTCAGGCAACAAGTGACGGAAGACTTTAAAGCGTTCCAACTCACGCGGTTCGTGCGCCGCCCATGAAAGGGCAGGATCAGCGCCATGCTGACAGATGATTTCCTGAAGCACAGCCAGGTGATCGTTGCTGGATTGCGGGGTGTAATTCAGCTCGAAGAACAGGGCTGAGCGCGCCTCGTCTGGAATCGGGGGCATGTTGACGGTCGAAGGCGCTTTAGCCTGCACCCGGCGCAGCAAATTCAGCGCGTTGCCGGAATAGAATTCGAGAAAATCAAGTTTGATGCGCTGATCGGAGCGCAGAGAAGCGGTGAGGCGGACTGCCTGGTAATCGTCTTCCAGGAATTGAACGATGGAAATTTTTGGCTCGCTTTTTATCAGCGCCACGTCCACCCGCGTGACAATTCCCAGCACGCCTTCAGAGCCAATGAACAGATCAATCAGGTCCATGCCGGGAGCGGTGAAGAAACCAGCGGTGCACTTGGTCTCCGGCAAGCGATAATCCGGTATGGTGAGGGTGCGCTTTTCGCCAGCTTTGTTGACGATTTCAAACGTGCCCTTCTCAGACGCGAAATACTTGCCGCGCGGGATATCGACAAATTCACCATTCGCCAGGACCACCCTCAGCCCGCGCACCCAGTTGCGGGTGGCGCCGAAGCGGAAGGTGCGGGCGCCGGAGGCGTTGGTCACTACGGATCCGCCCAGCGAGGCGCTCATTTCCGTCGGGTCAGGTGGATACAAGTAGGTATCGGCATCCGCTTTGAAACGCTCGTAAGAACTCCTGACCGATGCGTTATCGATTTTTTCAAGGTCGGGGAAGCGTTTACTTTTCAGCATTGCCTCCAGGCTCTTCAGGCTGACGTACGCGCCGGCCCGGAGGACCCATTCCTGGTGGTCTTCGTCGAAAAAAAGACTCTCGACCTGGTCAAAACGTTCCAGTGAAACGATCGCGCCACAGGCAGGGACACTGCCACCCACCAGACCCGTGCGCGAACCAGCGACGGTAATCGGGACGCCCAGCGCAGACATTGCCTGGATTACAGCAACCAGTTCGGCTTCATCCCTGGGGATGAAAAGATGGTTGGCGTCGGTTGAGACCAGTTTTGATTCATCGGTCAGGTAGATCGGATAATCCGTTTTGATGGCTTCGTAGCCATCGATACGTTTTACTGTTTTGAATTCGGCTTGGGATGCTGGTTGGGAAAAAATGATATGCATCATTACTCACGTTCTATTTTGGGTAAGCCATGCCGGTTTGGGCAAGTTAGCCGCTGAGATTGCTGTGTATGTCTTTGAGTATGGGTTTCAGGAAAGCGAGATTCTTTTCTCCAGCGGTGTGGACATCTGGCAGGGGCAGGAATTCACCCGAGATGAAACCGGAATAACCGGTGCTGAGTAGCGCGCGTAAAATGGATGGAAAATCCAGGTGCCCGCCGCCAGGAGGCCAGCGGTTTGAATCAGCGACATGAAAATGGAAAATACGTTCGTTGCACAGGCGCAGGCTGTCTTCAATAATTGGTTCTTCAATATTCATATGGAAGGTATCCAGCAGCAAACCAAAATTTTGGCTGCCGACAGCATCGATTAACGCCATACCCTGTGCCACAGTGTTGATCAGCGAGGTCTCGTAGCGGTTGATGGGTTCGAGCGCCAAACGCACGCCAGCATCTTCTGCTGCCTGGCTGCAATTCTTGAGCGCCGACCGCAGCCATTCTATGGCCTGTTCGTGTGAGGCTCCTGGTTTAAGCACGCCGCGAATCAGACCGATGATGACCACGGCATCAAAATGAGCCGCCACAGGCAGGTGGCTTTTGATGCGCTCAATCGCAGCCTGGCGGATGGATGGGTCAGAATCGGTGAATGAAAGCCCTTCTTCGTTCCAGGCTTGTCCTGTGCCGATGGCTGGCACAACCAACCCAAGTTTACTGACCAGTGCGGATAATGAGGGGAGGTCTATTTTTTTTGGGTCGCGAATGGCAAGTTCGGCGCCGGTATACCCCATTTGCTTGAGTACAGCCAGGTTATTGTGCAGATCACCGGAAAAGGTGGCGGCTGCAAATTGGGTTTGCTGGGTGGTAACAACCATTGAGAGCTTCATTGGACACCTCAAGTTGAGGCGCCAGCAGCCGATCAGCTGCTGGCGCCTTGTGATAGCAATTGTTTACAGATTAGCCAGGTAGGTGACCTTGCACTGCGATCGATCGGTTTGAAGCTGGATGATGTTTTCAGGAACTTCAGCCAGGCTGATCTGCTTGGTGCTGATCAGGGTCATGTCCATACCATCTGCCATGCAATCAATTACACGGGGGAAGGTGCCGTGACCAGAGTGGCCCTGGGCACCGATGATGCTGGCGCGACGAACCTGCAGCACCTCACCGGCAACAGGCATCTTTGCCTCAGCGCGGGCAGTCACAACGACCTTGCTGTTAAGCGTCCGGCCTTCCCAGATCACTTTTTCGATATCCGGGTAGACCACCTCAGGCAGCCCGGTGGCTTCCATGAACAGGTCAGCACCCATACCGTTGGTTAATTCCAGGACGGTCTCAGCGAAATCTTCATTCAGAGGGTTGATGTGGTAATCTGCGCCGAGTTTGAGGGCCATCTTACCGCGATCTTCCTGGGTTTCGGAAATGATCACCTTGGAGGCTCCAGCGCGTTTGAGAATGGCACAGGCAGCTAAACCAACCGGGCCGCCGCCCAGGACCACCACACGGTCGCCGGGGCGGATGCCCCCGCCGCGTTCAATAACAGCATTGTAAGCCACGCAGGTGGGCTCCACAAGGCTGCCGGCTAAGAAGAGCTTATCTTCGGGGTAGTGCTCTTTGAGGGGTTCCAGGCTCCACAGGGTGCGGGCAGGCACAACCAGGTATTTGGTAAAGGCACCGTGAACGTTAAAGCCGATCTCGTCCAGGCGCTCACAGTGGTTGGGCCAGCCATCAGCACAGGGCTTACAGGAACCGCACCACAACATTTCTTCGGTGGTCACTTCTTCGCCGCCCTTATAGGGCTTGTTGGTGTTTTTGTCGTAGGCATTTTTGCCCGCCTCGACCACCACGCCGGAAAGCTCGTGCCCCAGGATGCTGGGGAAGCCCGTCAGGCCAGGGTAAAAGATGTAGCCATCGGCTTCAGCCTGCGCCATGTGGACATCAGAACCGCAGATACCGCAGGCTTTAACTTCGATTAAAACCTCTTCATCGCCGGGAACGGGAATATCGTATTCGCGGATTTCAATTCTGGGGTTGCGCCATACCTGGCTGCCCAGGTAAGTCTGGCGTCCTTCAATATCTTTGGGGCCCAGTTTAAAACCTGGTTTCGGGTCCCAATCTGCTACCAGGGTCACGCCTTGCATTTTGTCTTTCATTATCAGTCTCCTTCATTCTAATCAGGGCGATTATCAGACTTCGGTGCCCTGACCAATGCGCGGGATACCGTAGACTGTCTTCCAACCTTCGCTCAGGGGTTCACGCAAGTAGGGCTCCATGTCCTTTTCTGTGCGCAGGGTCACTTTTTCTACCGGGGGAACCTCGCCTGCCGGGAAGGCATCCAAAACATCATCGTGCCACAGGGTTAAGTATTTGAGGATGGCTGCCATCGGCCGCTTGGCTTTTTGGGCAGCGCCAGATTTAGCCTTACCCACAACGCCTTCGGGTGTGGCTGCAATTTCAATTGCAAAGTGACCTTCGCCTTCAGACCAGCGGCTGGGCCGACCAAAGGGGTCGACGGATTTGTCGAAATGACCTTCTGGCAGGTAGCTGATGCCCTCGGTATCCACGGCATAGTCCATGTCTACCATTTCGGGGTGTAGCAGCAGGCTCAACGATGTTTCTGATTCGTCAGCGTGGACAAAGTTCGTACTCATGGTGCCGCCGCGGTCATCGGAGCGGAAAAATTCACGCACGCCGCGGTGCCAGTCGATTACACGGAAGATACCCGGCAACTGGTAGCGTTTTTGGAATTCCTGCACAGCGGATTCAAGCATCCACAGCTGGCCATGGTTATTGACGATTAACTGCTTCCGGAAACCATCATTCCACAAGCCCAACATGACATCGATCATCATCTCGCGCACCACGTGTTCCCGCACGATGACCGTGCCGGGCATGCCCAAGTGGTGGTAGGGATGTCCGCCATAGTTGAGCGGCGGCAAAGCCAGGTTGACCGGGGCGCCGCGTTTGGCGGTGAACCGGCGCACACCTTCGCAGATGGCGCTGACGTACAGGGTGTCAGCCGCGCTGGGCAGATGCTGTCCGTGCAGCTCGGTGCAGCCAACGGGAATGAAGACAACGTCATTTTTCTTACGGTTGGCTTCCACCTGCCAGCGGGTGGTGGTTTGAATATACGAGCCAGGTTTTGCCCACTCGACGGGAGATGGGATACCGTAATCTTCCAAAATTGCGTCGATTTCGGCATCGCTGGCTTCCCAAACCGATTTTTTCAAGCGCCCGACAGGATTGTCTTCAAAAAACAGGTCAGGTTCGCTGGTGGGTAATAATCCTTGAGGGATTGGTTTATCAGGCATTATGGTGCTCCTTTTTTTCTTCGTTCATGAATTCTTCATCGTTCATCCCAAGTGATTAAGGACGGAGATTAAGGAATCATGACGATTTTCATGGCGCTCTTGGGTCCGCGGGTAAGCGTGTCGAGATCCAGGCCGAGGTCTTTGAAAGCACTGGGACCTTCCTCAAGAGGAATGACTTTGGTGTAGAACTGGCTCATATCCAGGGTGTTTTCCCGGAAAATACGAACGGAAGGCAGCATGGTGTTCTGACCCAGGTACAGGCCGATGATCTTGGTTGCCCAGCGGGTAATCTGGTTAGGGACAATGGTGGTGGTGATACTGGAATCCATGCCGAAGGGTAAAATTGTTCCGCCCGGGGTGACGATCTTCAAAGCTTCTTCAAAACCGTTGCCGGTCGCTTCGATGACAATGTCAGCTTTGCTGCCATAGGTGAACTCGTTGACCTTCTCTACCAGGTCGACTTCGTGTGGGTTCCAGGCAGTCAGCCCACATTTGTGCGCCAGGTCAAGCCGGAAGGGGTCAATCTCGGATACAGAGACTTTGACGGCAATGTTTTTAGCAAATTGGGCAAAAAGGTAACCGATGGGCCCAAAACCAATCACATGCACGTAATCGTAGGGCAGCATCTGCAGAGCATTCATGCCATTAACGACGGTTGCCAGGGTTTCCACCTGGGTGCCAGCGACGTCGTCAATTTCATCAGGCAGAACGTAGCATTGTTTTTCCGGGACGATGGTGTATTCAGCATAACCGCCATCACGCATCACGCCCAGGGCGCTGGTTTTGATGTCAACACACTGGCTGGTGAGTCCCATCCGGCAAAATTCACAAAAACCACAGCGAATGTTATTGTCAACAGCCACGCGGTCACCGACTTTGATATGATGTACGTGAGTACCAATATCCACGACCTCTCCACAAAATTCGTGACCAAGGACGGTGTCGAGTTTGTAGTGGTGCTTGCCTTCCACAATTTTCAGGTCTGTTCCGCAGATACCCACGGCTTTAATTTTCAGAACAACATCATCAGGGTCTTTAACCTGGGGAATAGGCCGGTCTTCAAAGACCAGTTTTCCAACGTCTTTCAATACAAGTGCTTTCATTTTTTCCATGATAATTCTCCTTTATCTAAAATATTTTTTGTTGACCAATTAAGCTAAGGGATTAGCAAAAGGTTGCAAATGTTTGATAAAATGCTTTTCCAAATTTAAGGCATACAGCTCCCGGTTGGATTTGATGATCCTGGCAAAATCGGTATAAAAGCGAAAATGGCCTTCCGGGTTGCGTTCGTTCAGAACTGAGCCAAAGGTGACATGTAATATCTGACGCGCATCAAATTGATCTAATAGTGCGGGCCAATCTGTGACCTGCTCGGGGTGAGGCGCGTTCTCAAGCTCACCGAACACGTCATAGCTAACCCGATCGACCGTGTAACGCTCTCGGGCAAAGCTATAAATTTCTTTGAAGAAATTGACATCCTGCTCTGCAATGGTGCGCAGCGCTTCCAGGTAACTTGTGCCGGCTGTTTTCAGGTGGACCAGGCCGTGTGTCTGCCGCATGGCTGCTTCGTAAACGCTGAACTTGTCTGACCCTGAATGTAAGCTGAGTTTGTAAGGACCAAAGTGGCGGGCGACAGCTGCATGGCGGGCGATATCAGCTTCAAAAGCTTGAGGGTCCCCGATATAATCCACGCCTTTGGGGAAATGACCGCAATAACGGGGTGCCAGGCTGACCCAGTTAACGCCCAATCGCTTCAGTTCGCTGGCGATATAGGCATGTTCGAGCATGCTTGTGGGTTGCGCGGTTTCATCAACAGAGACTTCCAATTCAACAGGGTGGCTGCCCGCGCGATCGATGAGGTGGTGGTACATCCTGGCTACATGCGCCACGGCTTTTCCGTATTTCACCACAGCTTTGAGCAGTCGCGCTTCATCAAAGACCAGTTCGTGACCTTCGATATTGATGGATTTATCCAGTAAACCGCTCGCTTTAGGGCTGATGTCTTCATTTAATAGGGCGGCTAATTCACGTAATGTGGATCGCGAGGCGCCTTCAGCGCGATTGTCGACATGTTCGCCGGGGTCGATGGTGTAAAAGGTGAACCCCGCTTGCAGGCAAGTGTCGATATCCGCTTCAGTTTTCAGGTGGTCGGCATCAGCGCCAAACCCATCCTGCCAGGATTCTTGGAAGACGCCCCAAACGGCATCATCGATGACCTGCTGGGCGGTCCGGCTGGTGCGGCTCATCTCGCGGATGGATTGCTGAGCAAAAATCGGGGAAATTTTGCCGCCTACTCGCCGCACAGCACGGATGTGCCCGGGCGTTGCCCAGCCCAGACGGTCGCCCATTCCGGCTGAGGTGCGCAGTCCCAATAAACCGGGATTTAGCCAGGGAAGTCTTTTTCTCAGAAGCGCTGTATTATGCGGGGTTTTGGGGGCAATCACCAGGTAATGCGTGTTTTTTGGGGTGCGTTCTCCCTGCCAGTCACCCACGCCTGTTTCGAGAATGGCTAACTTGAACTCACCATCATCATGCAAAAGTGCATAAGCTGCATCCTTATCAGCGACCAGGGAGCTTTCAATGATCTTCAGATCTTCGAAGTCGTTTCTCACAGCGTTTCCTTTTTCCTTGGCTTTGCAGTAGTAGCTCTGACCAACAACCTTCCTTTAAGTACCTTGACGCCCTGTGTGTGACTGTGGAGGCCGGACTCTTCTGAAAGCAAACTCAACAGCAATTGTGCAGCTTGACGCCCAATCTCATATTTTGGCTGATCGAGGGTTGTCAACGGAGGCACTGAGAATTCAGAGAAGGCGATATTGTCAAAGCCGGTGACTGAGATCTCATCCGGAACGCGAACGCCAGCCTGGCGGCAGGCTTTTAACGCGCCAATGGCGAGCAAATCGTTGAAGCACATCACCGCGGTCGGTGGATGGGGCAGGTTGAGAAAGTAGTTCATGCCTTCGGCGCCCATCTGCAGAGATCCGCCAGGTGCATGGTGAATTTGATCAGGGGCAACAGACAGCCCCTGGAATTCCATTTCTTCTTGCAGGCCGCTCAAACGGTCGAGGGTGGTTTTCCCTGAATGTGAATTACCCAGATAGGCAATTTTTCTGTGGCCGAGCTCAATCAAGTGGCGCGCGAGCTGGCGGCTGCCATCGATATCATCGTGGTAAATGGAGAAATTGTAATGATCAGCAGCCTGGTTATTGATCACTACGATTGGAAATCGATCGGTTGGGAATTGCCGCCAGCGCTCAATGCTCACCGGCGTGGAGCAAATGATGCCACCATCGATGCGCTGCTCGAGCATGGTCTGGACAATTCGCGCTTCTTTGTCTGCGTCATGATTGGAAGAGCCGATAAACAGGCTGTAACCGGCAGCATGGGCGGCGCCTTCGATACCATTTAATACCTCGCTGAAGAAAGGATCCGCAATGCCACTGAGGATAACACCCAAAACATGAGTCCGCTTGGTCTTCAAGCTGCGGGCGGCTGCGCTGGGCAGATAGTCCAGTTGCTCTGCGGCTATCCGGATGCGTTCGGCAGTGACATCTGCGACCAGGGGGCTGCCTCTGAGGGCTCTGGAGACCGTAGAATGGGACACGCCGGTTATTTTTGCGATGGTTTTTATGGTAGTTGCCATTTTTTTCCTTTGCACACGTGTGCAATGACTATAAGTTTACACAAGAATGGATGCTTTGTCAATACCATTTTGAAAATTGCCTTGCAAAAAACCAAAATCTGGTGTAAAATCGACAAATGAAAGGAAACTTTCACAACGTCAACCTTTTGAAAGTCATCTTAAATCAAACGGAGGTAACATGAATCCCAATATTGAAGCCATTTTTTTGGATGTCGGAAACACTTTGCGCATTGTGATTAAAGATCCTGAGTTTTCTCAAAAGGCTGCAGAAGATCTGCATACTGCAGTCGGTGCAGAACAGCCCCTGGATGAGTTTATTTCAATGCTTAAAGATCGTTATAAGGTCTATCGAAAACGGGCTAAAACCATCCTGTTGGACGTGAGAGAAACTGAATTATGGTCAAAGTGGATGCTGCCTGATTATCCTGAAGAATTGATCGCTCCACAGGCAAGCAAACTTACCCGCCATTGGCGGGATATTAAAGGCCGACGGGTGCCGCGAGAAGGTGTTAAGGAAACCATCATTGAACTTCATCGCCGTGGATATAAATTGGGGCTTATTGCCAACACCATTACCGAAACAGAGATCCCGGACTGGATGGAGGAAGATGAGGTCAGGGAATATTTTTCAACAGTGATACTTTCCTCCATTGTTGCACTTCGGAAACCCAATCCTGAAATATTCTTACTGGCGTCCCGGGAAATTGGTGTTGACCCTGCCAAATGCGCTTATCTGGGCGACAATCCCTTACGGGATATCCAGGGCACGCGGGAGGCTGGATATGGGCTGATGATCTTGATTGAAGAGCCGGATACCTTGAGGAAAATGCCGGAGGATGTATTGATTAATCCCGACCGGACCATTACCAGGATCGACGAACTTTTGGACATCTTCCCGCCGAGGAACCAGGATGCCTGAAATTTCTGCGGTCTTTTTTGACCTTGGCAACACCCTTCGATTTGTGGTCAAGGATGAAGCCCACCAGTTGGCTGCCAAACAGCGGATTGCGGAGCTGATCGGTGCGGATGAAGACCCAGACACTGTTTACGCCCAGTTAAATGAACGCTATCAAGGCTATCGAGACTGGGCGTTTGAAACCATGCGCGAAGCTCCGGATGCTGAATTATGGACACGCTGGTTGGTGCCGGAGCTTCCCGCAGAAAAAATCGCTCCTCTCGGCGAAGAACTGACCTACCAATACCGGCAAGCCGGTGGAAACCGCGTTTTAGGGCAGGGTATGGAAGCGGTGATCAAAACATTACACCAACGCGGCTATATCCTGGGCATCATCAGCAATTTGATCGGCACACGGGAAATTCCCGAATGGCTTGAAAAAGATGGGCTGGCACAATATTTCAAATCGGTGGTCTTATCCTCGGTTTTAGGAATACGTAAACCCGACCCTGCTATTTATGACCATGCGGCCAGGGAAATCGGTGTCAGCCCGGAGAACTGCGCTTACATTGGTGACAACCTGAACAGGGATGTGACCGGTACTCATGCGGCAGGTTTTGGTCTTTCGGTGATCATCAATCAACCTGAAAAACTGGCCCAGATTGAGGTCACTGAAGATAACCAGCCCAATGTTGTCCTGCACAACTTTGAGGATTTACTGACACTCTTTCCAGAAAGCCCCCACATCAATCTGGACGGCTTAGACGAATAGGGTTTAAAAAAGAAAATAAATACTATGGATAACGAACACAGTTTTTTCGGAGGCCTATCAATGGCTGCCGCTGTACAGGAAGCCTACAGCCGCGGGCAGATCGATTATTCGATGGAACCCCTGGTACGGGTTGATGATAATGGCGAACCTGTGGGGTTGGTGAAAGATGGGGATGGGGTTATCTTCTGCTGCCGCCGTGGCGAACGCGAAATTGAGCTAACGGAGGCTTTTACCGAAGATGGGTTTTCGCATTTTCAACGCGTCCCGTTAAACTTATCTGATTTTGTGATCTTAACGCTCTATCATGACAAATTCCTTCATCTACCAGTGGCCTTTGCGCCCGACGCGGTTTCAAACACGTTGGGTGAGCTGGTCAGCCAGGTAGGAATGCAGCAATTGCGGTGTTCCGAATCGGAGAAATTTGCCCATATCACTGTTTTCCTTAATGGCGGACGTAATGAACCGTTTCCAGGCGAAACCCGTAAGCGGTTCCCTTCCCCTAAAGGCGTGGCCTTTGACCAGGTCCCAGGACTGAGCCTGGCAGAAGTGGCAGATGAACTGATCCGGAGCGTTAGCGGCCCGTACAGGCTGATTGTGACCAATTTTGCCAATGGGGATGTGATTGGGCACACATCCAACGATGCAGCGAAAATTGAGTGTGCTGAGATCGTTGATCATCACCTTAACCGGGTGGTGACTGCTGCCCTGGCTGAGGATATGGTGGTGATCATCACCGCTGACCATGGCAACCTTGAATTGATGCGCACGGACGCGGGCAAAGCACACGTGGCTCATACCACCAATCTCGTGCCGTTGATCGTGCTTGATAAAAATTCGGATACGGGGCTTGTCCCGAAGGATGGTCGCCTTTCAGACCTGGCGCCGACGATCCTGGCGATGCTTGGCCTGGACCCGGCTGCCGAAATGACGGGGAAAAACCTTCTGCCGGGGCATGTATGGGGACCGGACCGGCAGGTAATGTTGATCATCCTCGATGGTTGGGGCCTGGGCAGCAAAGATGAGACCAACCCCATTCATCTTGCAGACACTCCTTTTTGGGATGAGCTGATGAGTCAATATCCGTCTTCAAACCTGTCTGCATCGGGGGAAGCTGTGGGTCTGCAAGCTGGCAAGCCGGGCAATTCTGAGGCGGGTCACAGCAACATTGGCGCAGGGAGGGTGGTGCTGCAGGATGACACCCGCCTGGACCTGGCTTTGCGGAATGGCTCTTTTTCCAGCAATCCAGTTTTCCTGAAAGCCATCCAGAAGGTCAAAGCTCGGGGTTCTGCGCTGCATTTGATCGGATTGTTGAGCGAAAAGAGCTCCCACGGCTCGATTGACTACCCCCTGGCGCTGATTAAAATGGCAAAGGAACAGCAATTAAATGAAGTCTACTTGCACCTGATTTTTGATGGACGCAGTACAGAACCCGGCAGTGCACCCTTAATGCTAAAAAAATTGGATGACGAACTGCGCAGGATTGGATTGGGTCAAATTGTTACCGGGGTTGGGCGAGGGCTGGCGCTTGACCGGGATGGCAATTATGGTAAGGTGCAGATGGCTTATGAAGCCATGGTCAATGGGATTGGGACGGTATATGCCTGATGGTGAGTGCGATGAATCTTGAAGATCAAGAAAAATTTTCAGAAACGCTTTATCAACGAATGGGAGACATTTACCCCGGGGTTAAAACCCTAGCGTTATATGAATTCCAATATTGCCTGAATAACCTGATTCCCGGCGATGGATGGGGCAGCGTGGAATTATCACCCACCTCTGCCGTTGAAGCGCAGATCGAGGACCTGAACTTTTACAAGAAGATCGAATTTAAGCCGGTTAAGCATGGCAGCATTCAGCTCGATAGGCAGGTATTGCACTTAACCCGGATGCTGCTGGTTGGGCTGGCGCTGGGCGATTATTTACCCGATTGGGTCAATCAGAATTTCTATTTTGATCTTCGTGCCTTTGTCTTTTTTGCGCGCTCGGTCAATTACCTTCCGGAGCTGAAAGACCGCTTTGGTGGGCAACCCTTTCTGCAATTTGAACAAAAACAACACGCGTTGGAAGTTTTGCACGAGATCGGTTATCGAGAATTCAGCCGTGCGAACAAAGACGTTGACACCGCTTTGATGGAAATTGTGGAGACGTTCACGCGGCAGCTTTCGCCTCCGCTGTTCTTAACCATAATCGGCCCAACAGGTGCAGGCAAAACAGAGATCATCTCCCGCATTCGAGAGCATCTGTCAGCCAAAGGCTTGCACGTGGAGACGATCGAAATGGACAATTTTTACAAAGACGGCGCTTTTCGTGAGGGAAAAAAGCTTGACAAGAACTTGATCCATTACGATCTTTTTATCAAAGCCATGCAGGCGATTCGTGCAGGAAAGTCAGCAGAAATTCCCAGGTATGATTTTCTAAACACGACATCCTCCCATGATCTCAACAGTCAACTCAGACCCGGGAAGCAATCGCTTACCATCCACCCGGCGGACATCATCTTTTTAGAAGGAAATTATCCGTTCCATGAGGATGAGGTTGCTGAGCTGGTGGGGATGAAGATTGTTTATATGACCCATGATGACATTCGGTTAAAACGCAAATGGCGCAGAGATATTGATTTGCGCAAAAAATACGATTCGACCTATTTTGTCAACCGCTATTTTCGCACCCAGTTTATCCGCGCCGTTGAACTGTATCTTCCGTTGACGCAAGCCTGTGACCTGTTCATTGACACGAGCCAAGCTGCTGTGTGGGTACTGCCTGAACATCAATCCATGCTGGCCGGTATTCGGAAATAGAAGATGAAAAGCTTTTATCAGGATTTGAACCGGAAAAATACCACCAAGATTGTCCTGATCGTTTTAGATGGGTTGGGCGGTTTGCCGCGCTTCCCGGGTGGGAAAACCGAACTTGAACAAGCCCATACGCCCAATTTGGATGAATTGGCTGAGCGCTCTTCCCTTGGGCTGACGGTCCCCCTTGCCCCGGGCGTTACCGTCGGCAGCGGCCCTGGACACCTGGCCATATTTGGATATGACCCGCTTGAAAATGCAATTGGGCGCGGCGCTTTGGAAGCGTTGGGCGTCGATTTTGCCCTGGGATCAGATGATATTGCTGCCCGGGGAAATTTTTGCACACTGGATAAAGATGGCACCATCCTGGATCGACGGGCAGGTCGGTTAGCCAGTGAGAAAAGTGCCAGGCTGGTTGAGCGCCTGCGAGAAATCGAGATTCCAGGGGTGGAAATTTTCATTGAACTGGTCAAAGAACATCGTTTTGTTTTCGTCATGCGCAAAGCCGGGCTGGGCGCTAACCTGAGCGGTTCGGATCCGCTAATCACAGGTGTCCATCCCTTAGCGGTCAGGGCGCTGACGGAGGATTCGGAACAGGCGGCTGAATTGGTCAATGCATTCATTGCTCGAGCGCACCAGGTGTTAGAGGACGAACAACCCGCTAATGGAATCATGCTACGTGGATTCGCACTGACGCCGGTTATCCCTTCTTTTAAAGAAAGGTTTGGTGTAAATGCAGCAGCCATTGCCGTCAATGGCATGTATCGCGGCGTCGCACGGCTGGCAGGCATGCAGGTGCTGGATGTAAACGGAATCAGCCTGGCGGATGAATTCTCGACGCTTGAGGCAGCCTGGGATGCCTTCGACTTTTTCTACCTTCATTTTAAAAAGACGGATACCTGTGGCGAAGCCGGTGACTTTGACGGTAAAGTGCGAGCTATTGAAGAATTCGATCTTTTACTCCCCCGGCTGCTGGCTTTGAATCCGGATGTGGTGCTGATTGGAGGCGATCACTCTTCGCCGGCAGTAATGAAATCGCACTCCTGGCACCCGGTGCCGCTGCTTTTGTATGCTGCTAACTGCCGGCCGGATGGCAGGCGTGAATTTGGTGAACGCGCCTGTGCTGCAGGCAGCCTGGGAACCATTCCCGCAGTGCAGGTGATGCCCCTGGCAATCGCCCATGCTGACCGTTTTGAGAAATTTGGAGCCTGAGTTATGGACAATCAACACACCGATCAATCCTTTGTTGACCTTCTTTATCAACGCATGCTGGCTGTCAACGCTGCTATTGCTGAAATGGAAGTTTTCGAGTTCGGCTATGGACTTGAAACCCTGGAGCCTGAGGGTGGATGGCAGTCGGTAGCCCGGGAACCATGTGTTGATATCGAGCGCAGGATCAAGGACAGCGCATTTTTTCACAGTATTGCACTCAGGCCCATGGTGGATGGAAAACCAGTTATGGACGCGCAGGTGCGCGCCCTGACCCAAACCCTGATGGCTGGACTGGTAACTGGATTTTATACCCCCGAATGGGTTCGGCAGCATTTTACTTTTGATGTTCGTGGGTTTTACTTTTTTGTGCGGACCCATCATTACACGGATGAGATCATATCTCGCCTGGGTGGCGCGCCTTATCGGCAATTTGAGCCCAAACAGAAGTTGTTTGAAGCACGACACGCGGTCAACTACAGGGAATTTATGGAAGCCAATGCCGATATTGATCGTTGTTTTATGGACCTGGTGATGACATTGGTGGACATTTTAGGTCGACCGGTCATCATTGCGATTGCCGGGCAGACTGGCGCTGGCAAAACTGAAATCACTGCGCGATTAACCGAGTATTTTGTCTCTGCGGGACAGCGGGTGACAACGGTTGAAATCGATCATTTCTTGCTGGACAGGGACTATCGCGAAGCACGGGGCATCGACTCCCTTGGAATGAAAGCCCTGCACGGTGAGCTGTTTAAAGCCTGTTTGCAGGAGGTTCTACTGGGCAGAAGTGTCAACACGCCGAGCTATGATTTTATTTCAGCTATGTCCAGTCATGACGAAATGGGAAGACGCAGACCCGGGTCTCAGGAACAGGTCATTGAGCCCGCTGAAATCATCTTTATGGAAGGGAATTTCCCTTTTATTGATGCTGAAGTCGCCAAACTGATTGGGATTAAAGCCATGTACCTGACCGATGATGATATCAGGCTGAAGCGCAAGTGGCGGAGAGATATGGACTATCGCAAGAAATATGAAAGGACTTATTTCTTGAACCGCTATTTTAGAGAACAATTTATCATGCTGGAACAGGTTTACCGTCCGCAAATGGCCCATTGCGATCTACTGGTTGACACAACAGCAGCAACCCTGTGGGCGATTCCTGCTATACAAAACAAGCTAAATGGCAGAATTTAACCTTAAAAAATGAAAATGGACTTGCAAGAAACTTGGCAATTGGTGTATACTATCACAAATGCAAGAGAAATTTCACAAACCGAATAAATGTTGGGTTCACGAAACTAAATTTTTCTTGAGGAGATAAGATGAATAAAGCCAATGGTGCGCAGGGCTTTAATCTCAATCAATTAATAAGTGATCGTTATTCTGAGCTCACGAAGAGCGAAAAAATTATAGCTAACTTCATCAGGAAGAACCAGGAGGAGGCAGCCTTCCTCTCTGCGGGGGAAATTTCAGAACGCTTGAATCTAAGTGAAGCCACCATTGTGCGATTTGCGCGTAAACTTGATTTTGAAAGTTTCCCTGCCATGCGGGCTGCACTGCAGGATAACTTTCGCCGACGTGTGACTCACTCTTCCCGCCTGCGTGACCGATTGCAGGATATGGTCTCTGACGGCGACATCCTGGAACGGTTGACGGCGACGGAAATTGATTATCTTTCGCAGGCAGTTCTTTCCATCGACAGAAATGAAATGAAACAGGCTGTTGACCTGCTGCGTCAGCATCAACGGATTTTTGTGTTTGGTTTAGGGCCATCGATTCCCCTGGTTGGCTTGATGGAGTTGCGTTTACGGCGTTTTGGTAAGGACATCATTCCACTCATCAGCTCGGGCCGCGAATTAATTGAATCCCTGATTACTTTACAATCAACCGACCTGGTTTTTGTGATCTGCTTTTTTGATCAAAACCCGGCTTTGCAGTTGTTGTTAGATTACAGTCGGCAGGCCGGCTGCAAGACCATCATAGTGACCGATACGTTGGGATCTATTTTGGATGACTGCGTGGATGTGGTCCTGGCAGCACAACGGGGCCCTGTGGGTGAATTTCACTCCCTGGTTGTGCCGATGACTGTAATCAACGCCCTGCTGCTCACTTATGCCAGTGAAGAGCAGGATCAGATTATGCCTTTGTTGGATAAACTGGATGCGTTACGTGAAAAACTAAATCGCTTTACCAGTAAACGTAATGGATAATTATGTTGATTTTTAACCACTTTATTTCATTCTTTAATCATCTCTCAGACGTCGAGATGAAATCTTTAATTAACATAGCAAGGAGCTTACCCTAATGTCAACTTATTCTCTGGCCGAAGCACAGGATTCATTATGGTTAGCTAGACTGCGGCGGTTTTTCCGCTGGCTGACAACGCCGTACGTATTTTTGTCTTTGATCATGGTTGTGGTGATGTTCTATTTGGTGATCATTCCGCTCTGGTCCATGTTCGTGACAACGATCACTGTGTCGGAACTTGATTTACGCGTCATTCCGGAAGCTTCTCTTGGAGATATGACCTCGTATCACTGGAGACGGATGCTGATCGGGCAAATCGCGAAGATCATGACTTATGAACCCCTGGTCAACTCCCTGGTGATCTCCCTGGGAGCCACCTTTCTGGCGCTCATTATGGGCGGAGGTATGGCCTGGCTGGTCGTACGCACGGATATACCTGGAAAAGAAATTATTCACATGCTGGCTACGGTGCCCTATATTATGCCCTCGTGGACAATATCCCTGGCCTGGAAAGTGATTTTCAAAAGCACGTCGGTATCAGGGGGAGTGCCCGGTTTGCTTCAATTCTTTACCGGAATAGCGCCGCCAATCTGGTTATCAAACGGCGCTTTACCGATCATCATTGCCTGCGGTCTGCATTACTATACCTTTTACTTCTTGTTCGTATCTGCAGCTTTGCTTTCAATCGATTCATCCCTGGAAGAAGCAGGTGATCTGGCTGGAGCCAGTCGTGGACGCATCTTGAGAAAGATCACCTTCCCATTGGTACTGCCAGCAATTGCCTCGGGTTTCATCATGACCTTTTCAAAAACCATGGGAACTTTTGGAGGCCCCAACGTTCTGGGTGTTCCTGTCGGATATTATACGCTCTCGACCATGTTACGCTCGAATATGGGGATTGGAAATTATGGCGATGGCTTCGTGACTGCTATAGTGCTAATCCTGTTTTCAATGACGACGGTTATGATCAATCAAAAGCTAATTGGGACACGTCGCAGTTATGAAACTATTGGCGGGCGTGGTTTTATGGCGCAGAAAATGAAATTGCGCGGCTGGCGCCCGGTATTTATCGTGTTGATTGTGATCGTTCAGTTTTCCATCGCCATCTTGCCCCTGGCTGTTTTAATCTACAGCACGTTTATGTTAAGGTCTGGAAATTACAGTCTGAGCAACTTCACCCTGCACCACTGGATTGGACAAAGTGATTTGAGTATTAACCAAGGCGACCCCGGCATTTTACTTAATAAGGCAATCTACCGGGCGGCCTGGAATTCAATCCGCCTTTCTTTGTGGGCATCTTTCATCGGCGGGGTTATCGGGGTGATCCTCGGTTATGCCATTGTTAAAGGACGCGGGACACGCCTTTCAAAAATTGTGGAACAGCTTGCTTTTATTCCCTATTTGATTCCGGGCATTGCTTTTGGGGCGGTTTATATCTCGATGTTCACAAAAAGCTTTTTTGGTTTACCTCCATTATATGGTACTTTTGCCCTGCTGGTGGTGGTCTCGGTTGCCAAACATATTCCCCACTCCTCACGGACAGGTGTATCATCCATGATGCAAGTCGGCTCGGAGTTGGAAGAGGCAGCAGCCATTTCAGGAGCGAATGCCTGGCAGAGATTCAAACGCATCATCTTTCCGCTGACCAGCCCAGGGTTTGTCTCGGCATTCCTGCTGAATTTCATCACCACCATGCGTGAACTATCATTGATTATCCTGTTAGTGACGCCTGCTACAGCTGTGCTCTCCAGCATGACTATGCGTTATATTGAGAATGGAAACGAACAGCAAGCCAACGCTGTCATCATTGTCTTAATTGTTTTAGTACTGATTGGAAATGCAATCATCAGCCGTTTCAGGGGTGGCAGCCTGAAAAAAGGTCTCGAATCATCAAAATAAAGAGGAGCTCATGCCTAAACCAACCATCATTATTGAAAATGTCACAAAAACCTTTGGCGATGTCGTCGCGGTCGATGACCTCAGCCTGGAAATTGACTCCGGCCAATTCATAACTTTGTTGGGACCTTCCGGTTGTGGGAAAACAACGCTGTTGCGCTGCATTTCCGGCCTGGAAGAACCAGACAATGGTGAAATCGTCATAGCGGATAAAATTGTTTTTTCGCGTAAAAAAGGAATCTCGCTGCCGCCTGGTCAACGTGACCTGGGGTTGGTGTTCCAGAACTATGCTCTGTGGCCGCATATGACCGTCTACAAAAATATTACCTTTGCCCTTGAAATCCAGAAGATGTCAAAGGAAGATATGGATCAACGCGTCAAGGAATCGTTGGCACAAGTACAAATGGATGGATATGAAGAACGCTACCCGCGAGAGATGAGTGGCGGTCAGCAGCAGCGAATTGCCCTGGCGCGTATGCTGGCTTACCGACCGAGTGTATTTCTGCTTGATGAACCGCTCTCAAACCTGGATGCCCGCCTGCGAATTGACATGCGCACGGAACTCAAACGCCTGCATCACGATTCTAAAGCAACAACGGTTTACGTAACGCATGACCAGCTTGAAGCGATGACCATGTCGACGAAAATTGCTGTCATGAAACTGGGTGTGGTTCAGCAATTTGACACACCCAATCAGGTTTACCATTATCCCTCGAAGCTTTTCGTTGCAGATTTCATTGGCAATCCAAAAATCAACCTGCTTGAGGGCCGAGTTTCAGGTAAGGACCTGGTTCAGGTCGGAAAATTTCATGTGCCGGTTAACACCAAAGACGCCAGTGGCGAAGTGGTGCTGGGTATTCGCCCGGAGGATATTGAAATCAGCCTTGAACCTGTTGAGCATGGTGAAGAATTTATCGCTTATTCGGTTTTGCCTTCCGGGGCAGATACAACAATTATTGCCCGCCAGGGAGAATTTGAGCTTTCTGTGAAAGAGATTGGCGTCAGCAGTATTGAAATGGATCAAAAAATATGGTTATGTTTCAGAAAGGATACCATTAACCTCTATGACAAACAGACAGAGAATTTGATCAATGCCGGGTAAGCTTTTATCACCAATGGTAATTATTAACGAATGGAGGTGAATGGGATTAAATCAATATGCAATCAAGTTGTCTACAAAAAATCGATCCAAATAAAATAAGGAGGCACATCCGATGAGAAAAATCTCACTATTTTTACTGATAATTATTGCCATCAGCATGCTGGCAGCCTGTGCACAACCCGCAGTGCCAGATGTTGTGGAACCTGTGGTTGAAGAACCTGTGGTTGAAGAGCCCGTGGTTGAAGAACCTGTGGTTGAAGAGCCTGTGGTTGAAGAGCCCGTAGTTGAAGAACCTGCTGAGGAAGTTGTTGAGAACCTTTCCGGCTATGATGATGCCAAGGATGAATGGTTAAGGGTTAACCAACTTGGCCCTTACGATACCGGTGAGCAGGATTGGGATGCGATTGAGGCGGCTGCAAAAGCTGAGGGTTTGCTGCTGGTATATGCCAACTCATCCAAAACACCCAGCGCTGCCGAGGCCTTTATGGAGTTGTATCCTGAGATTGAAGTTCAGGCATTTGACCTCGGTGGAGATGACGTCACGTTAAAGACCCGGGAAGAACAAAAAGCCGGCGCTTTCACAGGCGATGTCTGGCACAGCAGTGGCGGCCCTGTACTTAAAGGTGAATTTGTCCCGAATGGCTATGTCTGGAAATTCGTCCCTGACACTGTGGCTGATGATATTCCTGATTATTTCCAAGATCCAATCCTGGTTGCAAGATTGGGTAGCCAGACTTGGGCTTATAACAGCGAACTGAATGACACTTGCCCGATTACCAACATATGGGAATTAACCGAACCCCAATGGCACAGCAAGATTTTCATTGAAGATCCATTAAATGATGCGTCAACCCTTGGTAAACTGATGACCTTCGTTTACCATGCGGATGAAATGGCAGAATCGTACAAAGAATTTTATGGTACCGATCCGGTTCTGGATGACGATACCCCTGATGCTGGCTGGCTGTGGTTTAAACGCTTGGCGCAGAACAATCCCATTCCGCAACCTGGCGGTGACGAAGTCAACAATGCTTTTGCAACACCTGGCATGACCGAAAACTATCTTGCTTTTGGGTCTTATGGTAAATACCCTGCAGTTCTCGATGGAGATCTGGCTTTCGAACTGTGCTGGGACCTTGAACCGGTTGCTGGTGTAGCCACACAATCCTATATTGGGATCCTCAACCAGGCTCGCCATCCAAATGCAGCCAAATTGTGGATTAAATTCATCACCACCCTGGAAGGCTCTAAACCGTGGTACAAGATGGGTACTTACCTGCCCAACCCCACATATGATCCACCGAAGGATTCACTGCCTTTCGATATTGTTATTGGCTCTACCTGGCCATTTGATGATGGTTTCGTATGGGACAACATTATCCAGGCTCGTGATTTTTACCTGATCAATTTGGGTAGATAATCGAATAATTTCGTAAACGCAATCACCAGGCACGGATCAGGATTTTTCCTGACCGTGCCTGGAACTATAGATGGACCTGTGCATGGTTAAACATGTAGAAAAAAATGGGAGAAACTGAATGAAGTTAAAAGCTGTCTTCTTTGATATGGGTGGGACGATTGAGACGTTTTATTTCACACCGGAAATTCGCGTTGAACGCAGTGCTGTGATTGTGGATTGTTTGTCGCGTGGCGGTATTTCGTTACCCATAACAAATGAAAAACTGGCGGAAAGCATAACACGGGGCGCTGCTGAATACACCCGCTGGAATATGCAAACTCATATCGAGCTACCTCCGGCTGAAATTTGGTCCCGTTTTTACCTGAAAGACCTGTCGATTGACCCGCAGGTACTGCAGCCTGTGGCTGAAGAACTGTCTTTCCTCTATGAAACTGAATTGTTTATTCGAGAGATGCGCCCCGAAATTCCAGATGTGCTTGAGCAGATCAAGCAACTTGGGCTAATTATCGGTGTCATCAGCAATACTCAGAGCACATCTCAGGTGCCTTATACCCTGAAGAAGTATGGCATCAGCTCATATTTTGATCCTGTTGTGTTATCGTCTGTTTACGGACGCCGAAAACCTGACCCGGCGATCTTTTTCTATGCCGCGCGATTAGCAAATGTTTCTACTAAAGCCTGTATCTATATCGGTGACAAGATCAATCGGGATGTGTTGGGGTCTAAACGGGCGGGATATCGTCTTTCGCTTCAAATAAGCCATGTTTACGGTGCAGATGAAATTGACGAGGGCGCAGTTCCGGATGCTGTCCTTAATGATATGACTGAACTTATTCCGCTTATCGAAGCAGAACTTGAACGAGATAAGCAGTTTGTGGTCGGAGGCAACATCGGTGAGATCAAAGCGCTTTTTTTCGATGCCGGTGATATTCTTTATTACCGACACCGAAGAAACGAGCATTTGAATCGATTTTTAGCTGGAAAAAAACTCAACCCGGCACCTGATATCGAAAAGGAGATAGCCCGCTTTAAAGAACTTGCTTTTGTGGGAAAAATGAAGCGTCATGATTATTATGCCGAAGTCATCCGTTTATATGGCATTGAGGACTCGGTTGAGATCGCTGAGGGCGTGCGTGCCCTGGCTGAGGATAGCGATACCGTTGCCATCTATGATGGCGTTGCAGAGACGCTATTAGAACTGAAAAAACGCGGTTTCATCCTTGGGATCATTACCGACACATCCATGCCCTTTTCGAACAAACTCAGGTGGTTTGAAGCGCATGGCTTTGGCGATATTTGGGATGTGGTTATCAGCTCACGAGAAATTGGGGCTCGCAAGCCGGAAGCAATCATGTACCAGTTAGCGCTTAACCAGGCCAATGTGTGCCCAGCGCAGGCGATGTTTGTTGGTCATAAAACCAGTGAACTGATCGGTGCGAGATCTGTGGGAATGAAAATCGCAGCCTGTAACAATGATCCCGATGCACCAGCTGATTATTACCTCAAAGAAATCCGAGAATTATTGACTTTGGATTGTTTACAACCCCGTTACACAAACAGGTAAATCATGAAAAACCCTATTTATGCAATCTGGTTTGATATTGGTGGCACCCTGAAAGTTACCCGGAGGAGCCCTGAAGTTCGGCGGGCAGCAATCCTTGAATTAATGGAGTCGTTGAATTTTCAGGGCAGTGTTGAAGATTTTGATCAATTGATCAGTTCGCGTTACCAGTCTTACCGGGAATGGTGCATCAGTACTCTGTATGAGTTGAGCGAAGAAGATCTGTGGGTTAGATTCCTGCTGCCGGATTACCCTCAAGATTTCGTCACCCGGCACGCACATGCTTTTAATAAACTGTGGCGGAGCGGTCGCGAACCTGTCTTGCTGCCCGGCGCTGTGGAAACCCTGCATACCCTGTATGACCGCGGGTACCGGTTATTTGTGATCAGCAATACCACTTCACCCATTGAAACGCCGAATCTGCTGGCAAAAACCGGGCTCGTGGATTTATTTGAAGGGGTGATTCTCTCAACCACCTTTGGATGGCGAAAGCCGCATCCTTCATTGTTTATGTCAGCGGCCAGGCAGATGGTCATCGACCCGGTAAATTGTGTTTATGTTGGAAACGATCCAGCCAGAGACCTGGTGGGCGCTCGCCAGGCGGGGCTTGGAGGAGCGATTCTGATTAATACGGACGGCAGCTTTGATGATGATCTGGATAAAGATATCAATCAGCAAGAAAGCATCGGCATGCAGCCAGACGCCTGGATCAGCTCACTGCCGCAATTGCTGGAAATTTTCCCGCCGCTGAATGGTCAAACTGCCCCAAAATGGGATGAACAGCCGCTCTATGACGCTGCCCTTTCCACAATGTGGGGTGTGGGACAACCCTGTCCTTTTAACCAAACTTTTATTGATGGAAGAAAGGCTGGTTTCGCACGCTTTGAACTTAACCACAGGGTGACCACTAAACTAATTGAACAATTTGACCACGACCAGTTTTACATTGCATCGGTGCACGAACCCTGTCCGACAACGATTAGCTACGAAGACAGAAAACAGATGGATATCACCATTTCCAATTTGGAAGAAACCATACGGGTTCGTGCGGTTGATGATATCAAACGTTCAATCGACACGGCAGTTAAATTGGGCGCTCGCCTGGTGGTGATCCACCCGGGCGCGATTACCTGTGATCGATGGCGTGATGACCGGTTGCGGGCGCTTTACAGGCAAGGGCACCGGCACACCTCTGAATACCAGGCTTTATTGGAAGACGTGATTGCTCACCGGGAAACGCTGGTGCAGCCACATTTCGAGCGGGTACTGATAAGCATGCAGGAAATTATCCGTTTCTCAACGGGTAGTGGCATCAGCCTGGGGCTTGAGAATCGTTATCGCTATTATGACATCCCCTTGTTGGATGAGATGGAACAACTTTTAGCGCTTTGTGATGCAAACTGGTATGGTTTTCAATACGATGTTGGACATGCACATACATTGGATGTCCTTGGTATGGTATCGCATTTTGAATGGTTGGAAAGATTTTCTAGTCGGATGGTTGGCGTGCACTTTCATGATGTGATTGGTATTACCGATCATCAAGTGCCCGGACAGGGCGACGTGGACTTCACTGCGATATCTCGTTACATACCCGACTCAGCTCAGCTCACGCTTGAAATCGGACCCAAAGCGAGCTTAACTGACCTGGTCGAGGGTTTACAGCGATTGGCAGATCACGGCTGCATAGAACGGATTTAACTTCCTTCAGGATTCTCACCCAGGTATGAGCATGATTGAAAATAACCCGATTAGAGCCCTGTTTTTTAAAATTGAGGGCACTTTAGCCTATCAACAGAAAGATCTTGAAAGCGGTCAGGATGTGACCTTGCGGATGATCGATTTGCTGGGTGTCGATTGTCAACCGGTTGATTTTGCCCAAAAATTGATCAAAGGTGAAAGTGAATATCAAATCTGGCGTGAAAAGTATTTTGTTGATCTGACGCCGGAGGAGAAGTGGTCGCGGTTTCTTCTCAGCAACTTTCCGAAGGAATTGATTCGGGAACACGCACACGCGCTTGAAAAACTTTGGTGCGAATCACAGGCTGGGTGGCAGCTAGCTGAAGGTGTGGTAAACACATTGCAGGAGCTCTCAGATCGAGGTTATACCCTGGCAACGATCAGCCGCAATTCGTTAAAACTTCTTCAGGATGAAACCTTTACTGACCTGTTTTGTGTACGGGTTCGACCCAACAATAAGAACGCGAATCAACCTCATTCAAGTCTTTTACTGGCGGCTGCCGCACAATGCAATCTCTCTCCAGATGAGTGTGCCTATATTGGCGACCGCCCCTCCCGAGATGTAATTGGCTCTCGCGTGGCGGGGCTTAGGGAAGTGATCCTTCTTAAAAATCAATACACTACGGAAGACAAAACACCTTGCCCCATGCAGGCAGACGCGGTGGTTAGCGATATGATCGAATTGTTGGATTACTATCCGCCGTTAAATGGGTCTAAAACACATCGCGAGGCGTTGAAGGTTTCGCCCGTATTGTTCGATGCTGCGCTTTCAACCATTAATTGGGATCGAGAACGCATATCAATCAATGAATTTTTTGAAATTGGGCGTGAACTGGGTTTCGCCCGGTTTGAATTAAATCACAAGATCCCGCTTGAGGTTTACGAACAGATCGATTTCAATCGCTATTATATTTCCAGTTTACATAATCCCTGCCCTGCTATTCAGCACATGAAAAAACTTGAAAAGGAAGACAAAATCCTGACCTCACTGGACGAAAAGTTGCGACAAGCAGGGGTTGATGTTCTGAAAAATACAATCGAGCATGCGTACCGTTTAGGCGCACGAAACATTGTGATTCACTCTGGCAGGGTGATTGGGGATCAAAGTATGGATCTTGAACTCCGGAAATTGTTCAGGGCGGGCAAACAAAACACCCATGAATTCAGCGTGCTTAGAGCACGGATGATTGCTGACCGTAAGGAACGCGGCAAGCCACACCTTGAGGCGCTGGTCAGAAGTCTGTCTGAAATCGTTGGCTTTGCTGATGGAACCAATCTCCTGTTAGGGATTGAGAACCTGATGTACTATTACGAATTCCCCACCTTTGAGGAAACCCGGGTATTGCTGGAAACCTTTGATCAACCCTGGATCGGGTGGCATTTTGATGTCGGACATTTAGAAATTATGGCGAACCTTGGATTGGAGTCATTTTCAAACTGGCTGGATGCTTTCGACAAACGGATGGTGGGTATTCATCTGCATGATGTAAACGGAATTGATGACCATTTTGCTCCAGGTGATGGGAAAATCGATTTTTCAGTTGTTGGTCCCAGGCTTCAGCCATTCACGCAGGTCACTGTTGAGGTGAAACCGTTTGTATCAACACAAGAAATCAGGGCTGGGCTTCCTGTTTTGGAAGACACAGGCTGTATAACCCGGCTTTAAATGATCTAAATTTCAAAGAATGGAGTGACAATAAAGATGAAACATTACGATATCGTATGCGCTGGAAATTACACCAAGGATACCTTGATTACCCTGGATGGCGTGGATTATGTGGATGGGGGCGGGATGAATTATGCTGCCCATGTGGCGCATCTGCTCGGGATGCGGACTGCTGTAGTGACACGTTTGGCAGAGGAAGACCAGCATGTTGTTGACAATATCCGCGCCGATGGTATTGATTGCTATCCTTTTTATTCACCCACATCCACAGTGATGACACTGGAATATAAAACCCGCAATGTTGACGAGCGAAATTTATACGTAAAAACCATCGCCGGTACCATCCTTCCGGAACACCTGGACGGTCTCGAAACCAGAGCTATTGTGGTCAGCCCCAGCCTGCGGGGAGAAGTTGAGCCGGCTTTCTTTACGACCCTTCGAAAGCGGGATGGGGTGTTAATATCGGCTGATGTGCAGGGATTTGTGCGGGTGAGGCAGGGTGAATCGCTTGTCTATCAACCATGGCCTGATATGGAATTGGTGTTGCAGAACCTCGACATCTTGAAAACAGATGCGGTTGAAGCAGAATATCTGACGGGCGAAGCGGACATCGAACGGGCAGCAAAAAGGTTCGCTGAATATGGCGCAGGTGAAGTTTTGCTCACACATCGGGAAGGCATTCTGGTGTACGCAGAGGGTGAGTATCATCACTTTGCTTTTAAAGGAAGCTCCATGGTAGGTCGAAGTGGACGCGGCGATACCAGCGTGGGTTCCTATGTTTCCAAACGCTTGAGCCTACCGCCGCGCGAGGCAGCGAAGTGGTCTGCTGCTGCGACAAGCTTGAAAATGGAGCGCGTGGGATATTTCAACCGCACTGTAGCTGAGGTTGAGGCTTTTATTGCCCACCATTATGCCGAATAAATCTCAGCCGGGTGATTTCGCTCAGCGGAATCACCGGAAGCAGACTGCCGTAAATGCGTATCCACAGCTCTGGCGGCGGATGATCCGGGATTGGCAGTCGGACCAGCAAGAAAACGCGCTTTGGATGCTGTACGCCGCCAGCTACCTGGCTCGCTCTGCGGGAGTCCGCTGGGCATTGGACCCTTTTTCCTTGTTTACACGTGCAGATGGCGCCAGCTCGCTCGATTATCGGGCTGACCTGGCGCCGCTGGACCTGGTATTGCTTTCACATTGGCACGCGGATCATTTTGACACCCATTTACTGACTGAACTGAGCGCATCCCCACTGACCTGGGTTGTCCCGGAGTTTATGCTGGAGATGGTGACGACGCTCTTTCCCCTGGATGCAGACCGGGTCATTATTGGACGTGGGGGTCAGCCCATTCAGTTCAAAACGATGACAATCACTCCATTTAATGCTTTGCATATCAGGGGTAAATCAGGTGTCCCTGAATTGGGCTACCTTGTGGAATATCCGGGCGGACGCTGGCTATTCCCCGGTGATACGCGTAATTATGATTTTTCTCTGCTGCCTGATTTCGGGCCGCTGGATGGGGTGTTTGCACATTTATGGCTGGGAAAGGGTGCTGCTCTGGAGTCCGAACCACTCTTTTTGGAAGAATTCTGTCGCTTTTTTACTGCTTTTGATGCACAAGTTACTTTCATTGCCCACATGTATGAGTATGGACGCGATGAAAAAAATATGTGGACGATGGAGCATTTCCGAATGGTCCAGGAGCTAATGAAAAAACTAGCACCTGGGATGGGAATTAATCCTGCGTTGACGGGGGAAAAGATTATTCTCTGAAGAGGTGGCCCCTATTTAAAAACTTGAGCCTGATTTATGGTTAAGCCAATCAAGCAGGGCTTCAACAGTCGATTGGGTGAGGTTTGAGGTTCCGGGGAAAGTCTTGTTTACCACATAAAGGCCACGCAGCGTACCCCCATAATTTGATCATCGAAGATCAATTCGCCGGCCCGCCCGGCCATCCCAACACAAACATGCAGCGGCAGCAGGTGCTCTTCACGCGGGTGGCAATAATGCGCATGGGGCGCTTGTTTCCATTTCACCAGGCGGGCTTTGCGTTCTTGCTGGTCGATATCGTCTGTGATGACGTCGATCAACCAATCCTGGAAGGCATTGTTGCGCGAGGCGATGATACCCGGATCGTGATGAAAAAAGGCGGACATGTTGTGGAAGGAAAAGCCCGACCCGATCACCAACAGTCTGTCAGCTTGCAGATCTCGCAGCGCTTCACCGATGGCAATGTGGGCATCCGGAGAAAGCCCCCATTGCAACGAGAGTTGCAACGCCGGGATGTCCGCCCGGGGATACATCAGGTTGAGCGGAATAAACAGGCCGTGATCAAAGCCGCGTTGATCGTCGATGTGGGCAGGAATCCCAGCGCCTTCCAGCGTTTTGCTGATCCGGGCTGCCAATTCGGGATGACCGCTGGCCGGGTAGTCGATCTGGTAGGCGGCATCTGGAAAACCGTAATAGTCATAGAACATGGGCGGATTGGCGGCGCCCAGCAATGTTGGCAGCGCTTCTTCCCAGTGCGCGCTGATCACCAGGATTGCCTGAGGTCTCGGCAAGAGATCTGGCAGCTCGGTCATGAAGTCGATCATAGCCTGGTGCCCGGGGTCACCCAAAAGGGGCAGCGGACCGCCGCCATGGGAGAAATATACGATACGAGCTTGGTTTGTTTGCATCATGTTTTTAATCATACTCTATCGCAGGGAGACATTTGGTTTCGTGCTGACGATATTCCTGTAATCACCAACTTTTGGTGTGCATGAGTGTTTTTCATATGGATGGTCATCCATGTTTTTGTTTGATGAAGGTATTGATTAAGCGGTTTCTTTTCTGTCTTTTGAGTAAGCCAGGATCATCCCCAGTGCGATGGAGAGATAGGCAGCAACGATCACCCGCAAGTAATTGGGCAGCATAAAGACGATGGTATGGGCGGGAATCCAGAACAGCGGGATGGTTTTGCCAACAACGAAGGTGATAAACGTGTTCCAATCAATGGTCTGGACGAGATCATGAAATGATGGTTTTTTGTGGTGAAGCCTTTGTTCGATATAGGCATCGCTGATCCTGTGAGCAGCCATGAACACGATGCCAAAGGTGAGGTTCATCAATGCGCTGGTTAGAAACGCGGGCAGGAGTGTTGACAAAAAACCTCTGGAAGGCGTGCCGGGTTGCAGTATTGCCGTCACGCCAGCAGAATAGAATGAAAACATAAAGGTTATCAGCGCACCGATCACGCCCCACACGATAATCTTGAAAACGAACCCGACTGGCTTTTCCCAGGTGCGAGCAGCCAACCTCAGCGCCAATAATTCACCCATGCTCGCCAGGATGGCAAATTTGATGAACCCCATTCCATAAGGGTGATTATTTGTTAATTGGATAAAAATTTGGCGGGTGTATGGGATGACCAGGAAAGCTGTGATCAGCAGTAAAACCAGTATCCACAGCAGGTCTGTAAGCAATGTACGTTTCATTGTAGGCATTCCTCCGAAGTTATCCATGCAAAATGCTGACCCATTATCATCACTATCGAAAAAACCATATTGTACATTTGGATTTCACTCAAGATCTGTGATCCAACCCGGGTGAGACCCGGTTAATCTGAAAATTGCGCTGTTAACAGGGTTAAAGCCATTATGCATATTCACCAGGGTAGCAATAGCAGCATCCATACGATAACCGGGCGGTTTAACTTCAACCGCCCCTCTTTGAGTACTTCTGGAGGTAGATGAAGGTCGGAGCCCACATGGTCCGCTTAAAATTTCAGAATTTGTCGCGCGCTTGCAGCTGAGATTACTGGCAGATGCCGGGGTCAAAGTCGCGCTGGCAGACATCTTGCCGAAGATATAGCAGAGCGGTCTCATGAGCAAAGATCAGGTAATAACCTTCAATCGTGCCGTCTTTGGCATCCTGGTAGAACGCCTGGGAACGGGCAAAGGATTCCGGGTCGACACCAACGGCATTTGGATTGAGGTAGTCCCGGATGCGCTGCTGCAAGAGGAATAGAACGTCAAAATTGCGAGATTGGATAAAATCGTAATCCAGCAGCTCAAAGGAGGTTTCCGTTGCCCAATTGTCCTTTGGAGGCATGTACAGGCGGTAATCATAATAGGCAAAGACCGACTGACTTTCGAGGGGCTCAAGCTGTTTCATGGCAAGGTCATAAAAGATGACTTCGGCGCTGCTTTCTTTGCGGAGGGTGCGCTCGACCAGCATGCGGGTGGATTGAACGCCAAACAGGATTAATTGGATAAGGAATAGAAACAGCAAGATCACTTTTACGACCTGGCAAAACGAAATATTTCTAAGATTGAGTTTGAATTTATCAGGAAGAATCGTGTGCCAATTGGCAAAGAGCGGAATCGCTACCGGCAGCCAGTACTGGTATTTGAAATGGGAAAAGGTCACGACGGAAATCGTTAAGGGAATAAACCATGCCAGGATCAGGGCGTGCAGAAATCGGGTTTCTTTTTTGATGATGTTCCAGATGCTGATACCCAGTGTGGCGATCAGGAAAACCGCTTCCCCGTAGTACTGGTGCATGAGCGGCCAGGATGCCCTCAAACCCCGGTTGTAGATGATGCCATACCCCAATGCCAGCAACCCCGTTTGTTTGCGAAAGGTGTTGATATACAGCGTTCGATGAGATTTAAACAGCAAAAAAGGATTGGAGACGATGAAAGTTGCGAACATGATTCCAATGAATGCCGCGGACATGAGGATGGCTTTCTTCCAGGTGACATCCTTTTTTACCAGGCCCCAAATGATTGCTAAGGCGACAGCCAGGAAAAAATATGCACCGACCAGCTTTGTGGCGGTCAATATCCCGCAGAAAAAGGCAGCCAAAAGGAACCGCCAGCCAAGTTTGTGAGCGTCGGTGTACAGAAAAAACAGCACAATGACGGCGAGCAACAGGACGATCCCATCCGGGTGCCACCAGAATCCATTGCGGATAATAGCAGGAACCAGGAATAAAAATAGATATAAGATGATCGATCGACCTGTTTTAAAACGGTCATGCATGTAAACCAGCAACAACAGCGCCAGAATCATCGGCAATACACTGATGACCTGCCGTAAAGCGAACATGAGCCACTGAATATTGTTGATCTGGTTCAACCATTGGAAAGGGAAGGTCACTAACGCTGATGAAGCAAAAAATGGAAAACCGTAGAAATAATATCCATAGAAAAGGAAATAATAGAGAAAATCTTTGACTGATTCTTTTGGGGCGACCATGCTTTTTATAACCGGGATCATAACACCCTCATCCGGCTCAAACATCGAAACCATGGCGATGTTTTCAGAGGCTTTGGCGTTAGGGATAGCCAGGATGATGAAGGAGGCAATTGAGATGGCAACCAGTGAGATGCGAATCCAGTCGGGTTTCTTTTTCATGGGTGAATTTTACCATGAATGCGGTTAATGCTCTGAGGGTGTGGCTGTGGCATCCATGTTGTGATACAGGATCTGGCTCCATCAAGAGAAGCTGTCTTCGATTTTGAGAAGCCTGTATTAACAGGTCCTTTTTAAGATGAAATTAAAGGGAGATCCGAATTCGGATTCGAAATTAACAACTCCTTGCGGTTTAAAAAAGGGAGGGTGGATAGAATTGCAGCAGGTTGTATTTGGGACTGCATTTCTCGATATGGGTAACGAATCAAACCTGGATAGCGGTCATTTCATGTTAAAATAATTTCTTTACTAGGCCACAAATCTGCGGTGCGTGCAAAGCTGCGTATCATCATATTATTAAAGAGAACCACACGAAAGCGATCATGGAGAAAACAATTCGAGACTTATTCAAGCAGGACATTTTGGAGGCTGCCCTTAATCGGTATTGCATCCCGCTGACGGATGCGAAAATTCTTGATGGATTTGAAAGTTTTATCTTCAACGTACGGCGAGACGATTGCGATTTCATCCTGCGCATCGGGCACAGTTCCAGGCGAAACCCGGACCTGATCCAGGGTGAGGTGGAGTTTGTCACTCACCTGCGCGGGGCCGGGCTCTCAGTGCCTCAAGTGTTGCCTTCAGCCAATCAACTGCTGGTCGAGTCGATCGAGGCTCAGGATGGTTCGAGCTTCCTGGCCACGCTGTTTGAAAAAGCGCCCGGACATCATCCCGCTGGTGAGGACTGGACACCAGCTTTGGCTCAATCGATGGGGCAGTTCATGGGCAAGCTGCACAGGTTAAGCAAGGAATTTAGCCCCAGTTTGCCGCGTTTTAAACGGTTTTCTATTGCTGAAGATTTTGTTGAAGTGGAGCATATCGGCTTAAGTGTTCTTCATGCTCACGATGGGCCGGTGCTCCAGGCTTACCGGGACACGGTCGCAGCTATCCAGCAGTTGCCGCAGGATCATGAGAGTTATGGCCTGTGCCATGCTGATTTCCATGGGGGGAATTTCTTTATCACCGATGATGGCGTCATCACGCTATTTGACTTTGATGACTGCCAGTACGCCTGGTTTGTCTACGATATCGCTATGGCTTTGTTCTATGTGATTTCACATGACTGCACCCATGAGATTGAGCTGGAAAAGGCGAGGACTTTTTTGTCTGGTTTCTGGTCGGGATACCTTGTGGAAAACGAACTGGCGCCCTCATGGCTGGAACACATCCCACTTTTCCTGCGTTTGCGCGAAATTGACCTGTATTTTTTGATCCACAGGAGCATGGACATGACTAAGTTAGATCGCTGGTGTGCCAGCTTCATGGACAGACGGCGCGAGAAGATCATCACAGCCGCGCCTTATTGCGACCTGGATTACGCATCAATAGCCAATTGTGGTTAAGCTTGCGCGCTTATTACGAGTTTGCGTGATAAATATTGTCAATCATTTGGAAAACTGGTGAAAAACGATGACTGGATTGCGCGTGTTTATCGCTGTCGTCGCTGTGATCACTTTTCAGATACTGAGCATTTCATGTTAAAATTGACCTATTGATTGGATCACAGAACTGGGGTGTTTATGCTGGCACGTGTGTATTCATGCGCAGTAATCGGCCTGGACGGCGTTGTCGTTGAAGTCGAAGTCGACACCGGCGGCGGGCTACCAAAAATGGTAATCGTTGGCTTGCCGGATACAGCTGTACAGGAAAGCCGCGAGCGGGTGCAGTCGGCGGTGAAGAATGCCGGGTTTTACTATCCGCGCCGGCGGGTAACAGTCAACCTGGCGCCGGCATCGGTGCGTAAGGAGGGGCCGGCTTACGACTTGCCGATTGCGATAGGAGTGTTGATTGCCACCAATCAGCTCGATCCGCAGACTGTAGAAAACACGCTCATCATCGGTGAGCTTTCTTTAGATGGGGGAGTGCGCCATGTCAAGGGCGTGCTGCCGATGGCCGCCCTGGCCAGGCAGGCAGGATACCGCACCGTGGTGGTTCCCGAAGTGGACGCCCCGGAGGCAGCATTGATCCCGGGTATCACCGTGATTCCCGCGCCAACACTCAACGCCCTGTATGACCATTTGAGGGGTGGTGCGCCGCTTTCTCCTGCTGTTCCGCCAGAACATGACCCCGAAGAGATTTTGGTTGATACCGACTTCAGCGAGATCAAAGGGCAGGAGCATGTCAAACGTGCGTTGGAGGTGGCAGCCGCGGGCGGGCATAACCTGCTGATGATCGGCCCGCCCGGCTCGGGAAAGACGCTGATGGCGCGGGCGCTTCCGTCGATTTTGCCGGCAATGACGATCGATGAGGAGCTGGATGTAACCCGTATTTACAGTGTGGCGGATATGCTGCCTTCAGATGTGCCATTGATCCGCGCGCGTCCCTTCCGTGCGCCACACCACACCATCAGCCATGCCGGGCTGGTGGGTGGGGGTAACTGGCCGCACCCGGGCGAGATCAGCCTGGCGCATCGCGGCGTGCTGTTCCTGGATGAGCTGCCAGAGTTCAGCTCGAAGGTGCTGGAAGTGCTGCGCCAGCCGCTGGAGGACAAAGTGGTGACGATCAGCCGCGCCCAGGGCTCGCTGACTTTTCCGGCTAATTTTCAGTTAGCTGCGGCGATGAATCCCTGCCCGTGTGGCTACTTTGGCGACCCGACCCGGCCGTGCACCTGCTCATCGATGACGGTGACGCGCTATCAAAAACGCATCTCCGGTCCGTTGATAGACCGCATCGACATCCACATGCAGGTGCCGCGCGTGGAATATGCCAAACTGCGTGATTTGAAAGCGGGAGAATCTTCTGCAGAAGTCCGTACGCGGGTGGAGGGAGCCCGTGAGCGGCAACGCGAGCGCTTTACGGGGATGTCAATAGCCAGTAATGCCGACATGTACCCGGGGCAAATTCGTAAGTATTGCGAGCTGGATGATGCCTGCCAGGCGCTGATGAAAACCGCCATGCGCCAGTTGCAGCTCACCGCGCGAGCATATCACCGGGTGCTGAAGCTCAGCCGCACGATAGCGGATTTAGCGGGTTCAAAGGGAATCACCCAGGTGCACCTGGCGGAAGCGCTGCAGTACCGCCCGAAGCTGGAGTTGATGTAGATTTACCATAAATTGGTATTTGATAAACGCATAAATATTGTGTACAATTTATACACAAAAAAGAAACGCAACTTTGAGGTGTCAAATGGAACGGGTTCAGATTTTGCTTGATCCTGAGCAGAAACAAATATTAAAAAAAATTGCCAAACAAGAAAAGCGGAATTTTTCGGAGATTGTGAGAAACATGCTGGATGAGCAAATCAATAAACATCTCAGATCACAACTGGCTGCTGCTGCACAGGCATTACATGTTGATTATGAGACAGATAAAGAGTTGACTGCTTTTACTGCTGTGGATGGGGACGACTTCAATGCATAGGGGAGAAATTTGGTTAATCAACCTGGACCCCACCGTAGGCGCTGAAATCAAGAAATCACGGCCTGCTGTGATTATCAATGTGGATGAGGTTGGCGTGCTTCCCTTGCGGGTGATAGTTCCCATAACAACGTGGAAAGAGCGTTATTCACAGGCACCCTGGTTGGTTAAGCTCCATCCAACGGGACAAAATGGACTTGATCAGACCTCTGCAGCAGATGCGTTTCAGATCCGGCCCCTGTCTGTTGAGCGCTTTATTCACAGCCTTGGAAATGTTGACACGGAAACGCTTTCAACGATTCTTGAGGCTGTTAAAGTTGTTCTGGGTTTTTAAAATAAACGTAATTGTGTAGTCCTATGATTGACCATCGGCGACCACCGACGGTCATTTCAAGACGCAGCTGTGGACGGAGCCAGAGGATTGCGGATCTGGCGGGTTCAGAGGGAATCACCCAGGTGCATTTGGCGCAGGGGCTGCAGTACCGCCCGAAGCTGGAGTTGATGCAACTCTGCCTATTATTCCAATGGAGACCTATCGGCCAAGCCCCTCGCACAGTCAGGAGACTGTCTTCGGCTTCCCTTAATCCTCGCTCAAGCGTGGGTTAAGAATCCGCTCTAAAGCCAAACCAAACAAAGCAAAGCCCAAGCCGGTCAGCAACAATAGCGCGATCGGTTGCAATATCCAGAAACGGGAGCCGTACAAACCGCCCCGCATGGAAGCCTCGTAGATCACAGTGCCCCAGGTGGGGTGCAGCATGCGGATATTGAAAAACCCCAATGTTGCTTCCAGGAATACAAAAGCCGGAATTAATATGACCAATTGTGGCGCCAGCACCGGGATCAGCCGGGGAACCATGTACTTAAAGATGACACGGCTATTTTTGGCGCCATAGGCTTTTGCGGCTTCGATGTAAGGTGCATTTTTGATCTGCAAAAAAGCAGCCCTGAAGTTCTTGGTGGGTGTGCCAAACGCACTTAAGAACACATATACGATCAAGATCGTCCACACACTGATTCCCAGAAACGCATAAGCCATTACCGCAATAGCCAGAATAGGCAGGACCAGGTTGATATCGATCAACCGCTGGACGAGGTTATCAACCCAACCACCAAACCAGACGCCGGTTGCAGATAGCACCATTGAGATTATCGTGGTGAACAACGCACCGCCCAAGCCGATCAAAAGGGCATAAGGCATCCCCCACAGCAGAGGTACGATCAGATCCCGGCGATAAAAATCCGTCCCTGCTGCGCCGTAAACCTGCCCGAGCATGACTAACTCAGCCTGAATGTCACTGTTCTCTTCGAAAGTAAATCCATCGATGAGCAATTCATATTTGCCCTGAACAATTTGTGGCGTATCTAAATCAGGATCGGCAAAGAGCAGATAATACGGTGGATTCTGCGACGTATCTTCTGTGTTGAACCAACTACCCCACTTCGGATTGTCGTTCACCCAGCGGCGATAAGCGATTCCATTATCGAAATCATATTTAATATCTTGCGGAATATCGACATTCTTCAATGCCAATTCGCGACCGTCAGGTGTTCGCCACAGCATCGAAACAAAGGGCCGTTTTATTTCGTGATTGCTGGAGATGTACAGAAACATTTCACTGGGGAAAGTCGCATAGTTGTACTCAAAGTCGAAAGTGACCAGCACCTGGTTTGTATCTTCAGAAATCGGGACAACTTCATATATCGCATCACCTGCTTTGCTGTCAAGGATTATGGATGAAAGATAGTTATCCTGATAGAAAAGATTGGTCCAGGTGGGTTTGGCTAACTTAGGGACTGTTGGGCGTCCTACCAGGTATGATGCGGACCAATCATCACCAATCTTCTCGTACGGCAAGAACATTACCGCATAGAGCGAGCCAATTATCAACAGGCTGATAATGCTGATCCCGATAATAGCCGAGGGGTAGCGTTTAATTTCAGTCGTCGCTCTTTTGAGCCAGGACCAAAAACGAAATTTTTTAAAACTCAGGGCTGAATCCGACGACGCTTGTTTTTGTTGGCTTATACATACTCGTCTGCTTCTGATTTCCGTACGTTTTTTTGACCAGGAAGGTGGCTCCCCATTTCGCGGTTCTTTCACTCCTCGCAGTAACTTTTCCATCCTCTTAATTGGGCTGATTTTTTGTTTATTGAGATTAAGTGTTTGGCTACCTTTGGAAAGTCGAATACGTGGGTCAACAATGACGTATACCAGATCAAGAAGCAAGACAATAAACCCCATTAAGTAGCCGAACATGACCACCAGTGAGATTGAAATAACCAGGTCGCCGGGGTAAAGGCTTTCCCCCCACAGGTTTGGCAGACCTCGGGTGATATATAACCAGCCGAGCCCTGGCCAATTAAAAACAACCTCTAAAGCCATGGTCATCTGCCAGAATGTGGCAAACATAAGTGAAAAACTGGTGATGACGTACGGCCATGAGGGTTTAAGGATGTAATTTCTTTGAAGCTTGCGATCGGTCATACCAACAGCTTTGCCCAGGTCGACATAATCTTCCGACGAAAAGGCGACAAAGTATGTACGCCATGAATAAACGAGGTTGAAGAAAATACTCAGAAAAATGGCCGCAACTGGAAGGATCATGTGCTGGGCGACGATTGGAATATAACCCCATCTTGTGTCCGGTGGAATATTGCCAACCATGCGTCCGGCTGGAAGCAAGCGGAACTCTAAGGCGAAAATCGCAATCAGGATAATGCCGTACACCCAGCTGGGAATGGAAGACAGTGCTGCAAAGAAGGAAAAGAGTTTGTCATACCATTTACCATAATTGCGAGACATACTCAAAGCTAAAGGAATGCCCATCAAAAAAACAAGCAGGTAAGCAGTGGTCACCAGCAGCAGGGTGTTGGGCAGGGATTGTAAAATGATCTCGTTCAAGTTCAGGTTTCTTTGCTGGCTCCACAAGCTCTGAGTTGGACTATATTCTTCTTGCCTGAGGCGCCCCCAATTGAAGGTTAGAGCGTTAAGCGTCCATTTGAAGTGACGTTGGAGCGGTGGCAGGTTCAAACCAGCTTCAGCGATGATTTCTTCTCTAAAACCATCAATAATGGCATTGTGTTCATCGGTGGACAAGCTCAAGACGTCCTTATTCTCACGCTTAAATTCTCTCACCGCTTGCTCAACCTGTCGTTCCATCAAAGCATCCAGTTGAGCAGGAACAGTACCAGGACCGGTCACAACATCACGGTTCATAATCTGGATGGTGATGAAAGTGCCGATAAAGATGGTCAGCGCGATCAGGATGGCCTTCTTGCCCATGTGGAGGAAGCCGCGGAAAAACCCGTTTTGATTGAGCCGGGTTAGCCAAGAGGTGTCCCTTGTTAATGTTTCTGTTCGCGAAACAGCCTCCGATGTGATGATGGGTGAGAGAGGGGGGCTTTCAATGTCATTTTGACCGGTTGCGGCTTTTTGTGATCTCTCAGCCACATCTTTTTTTGCCCAGGCTATCGCTTTGATCACCCGCGGGTCTTCAGGGGCAAGTTCAGCAGCTTTGGCAAGATAAACCAATCGTTTGTTAGGCTCACATAGACCGGACAGAAACAACCAACCTTCGAGTACAGTCGGATGCTCAGCTGTCAGGTACAGGGCAACTTTTCGAGCCCTGGTGTGATCCCCTGACCTTAGATGTTTTTTTACTAATTCGATCAGCTGCAAAGTTGAGTAATTACGCAAAGATGGCCACTTTCTACCCGTGTTTTGTTCTGCTTCTATATACTTTTTGTCAAACTCGAGGGCTAAGAGCAGATTTTTTAAACCAGTAATTTTCGTCTGATAGATGCTCCGCGCGGAAGATGTTTTCTACCCTACCATATCATGATCAATTAAACAAGACAACGCGTTAGCTCATCTAAAATGTTACCAAAGTAGAATCGTTAGCTCAAATGATAATGTTACTGGAGCTAGCGATGTCGGAACAAGACAATATGACAATAGACGAAAGACGAAAGTACCTTCACAAAATGTGGAGCTGCTATCAAGGCAGCACTTTTCACTCCTCAGACCCCCGGGGGTTGATCGAATGGCTGGCGAAAACCCGACAGAAACCCCGAGGGTCTATGTTTGAGGGTTGAGCAATGTGATTTTTTATTTGCAATCCTCTTTCACTCCTCAGACCCCCGTGGTTTGATTGAATAGATGGTGAAGCTTCGACATAACCCCCGGGGGTCTATGTTTGAGGGTTGAGCAATGTGATTTTGCATTTGCATCCCATTTTCACTCCTCAGATCCCCGGGGTTTGATCGAATGGCTGATGAAAACCCGACAGAACCCCCGGGGGTCTTTGTTTGAGGGTTGACCAATGTGATGTTTCAATTGCAATCCATTTTCACTCCTCAGACCCCCGAGGTTTGAATGCAAAGCTGGTGGAAATCCGACATAACCCCCGGGGGTTTTTGTGTGACGGTTGAGCAATGTGATGTTTCAATTGCAATCCATTTACTCTTCTCAGACCCCCGGGGTTTGATCGCATGCCTGGTGAAAATCCAACATAAACCCCGGGGATCTTTGTTAGAAGGTTGACCAATATGATGTTTCATCGGTCAAATTCACTCTGCTGGTCTGGTCCCTCTCCGCTTCGCTTCGGTGTAATCAAGAATGACGAGAGCGGGCAGAGATGTGGAAATTGTTGACAGAAACCGTATGATCTGTCTACCTTGACAAAGTCCACATAAAGCCTTTTAATGGTTAATGAAACAAGAAATTGCGATGGCATTTGGCTTTTATTAAGGCAAATTATTAATGCAAAATCATAAACATATACCCGGGAGGTAAAACATGTCCTTTTCATTGAGTGGTAGCCTGGCAGGAATGATTTGTGGTGGTCTGGCTGGGTTTGTTTTTTTCTTTTTATCAATCCTCTTATTTGTTAACATTATACGTGACAAGCAAAAAGCTCAAGCAAGCCTGAGCTGGCCATCCGTCGAAGGGAAGATCATGGAGCAGAGGGTAAGCCGGTCCGAAGTGCACGACGAAGACGGCGTCCATATTAGCTACACACCCGAAGTTGTTTTCGAATACACAGTTGAAGGCCTATCCTTTCAAGGGCAACGGATCGCATTTGGCAGTGAACCCAGTTTTAGTTCGCACAGAAAAGCCGAGGCGTTCCTGGCTGCGTACCCAAAAGATCGTGCTATCATGGTTTATTACAATCCCGAGGACCCATCTGATGCTGTTCTCTCGCAAACTATGCGCAGTTTTATCGGCGGCATCATCGGTGGGCTTGTGTTGCTCGCCACCAGCCTGTTTTTGATGTTCCAGGTTGCAAAGGGATTGATCAACGCGTTCTTTCCTTAATCTTGTGTTGACAATAAATTTGTGGCTGTGACTTTTTTAAGGATCAGGGCGGTATTTCTTCACAAAATACACAACAGGGACCGCAATGAACACATGAAGCGGAGGTATTGCTTGCTGATTGGATTGTGTAGTAAAAGATCCAGGCAAATCGGCCCCCTTGCTTACTGATTTCTATATTATAATAGATATATACGAGAACCAGTGTCGAATAATTCTGAAAGGATTATGGATTTAATTTCTAATCCTCACCTAAATAGAGAAAAGGAGTAAATCATGCAGTACGGACGAATCTACAATTTTTCTGCAGGACCCAGTATGCTCCCTGTACCAGTTCTTGAAGAAATTCAGGAGGAACTGCTGAACTATCGGGGCTCTGGTATGTGTGTGATGGAAATGAGCCATCGCAGCAAAGTTTTCCAAACCATCGTTGATGAGGCTGAAGCAGATCTGCGAACTCTGATGGGAATCCCGGATAATTACAGGGTATTATTTATCCAGGGCGGAGCTACGCTTCAATTCAGCATGATCCCTATGAATCTCATGAAAAACGGGGTGGCGGATTATATTGTCACGGGAAGCTGGTCTGATAAAGCATACAAAGAAGCATTGAAATTTGGAGAGATAAACCTGCTCGTATCCAGCAAGGATAAAAACTACAGCTACATTCCCGATGTTTCTGACCTGCCGATCTCAGAAAATGCAGACTATGTCTATATCTGCGAGAATGAGACCATCCACGGAACGACTTACCAGGCTTTGCCAAATACGAAAGGCAAAGTGCTCGTCTCGGATCAATCCTCAATGTTCCTATCAAAACCCTGCAATGTTGCGGATTATGGTTTGATTTTCGCTGGTGTGCAGAAGAATGTTGGGCCTGCTGGATTGGCAATTGTCATTATCCGAGAAGACCTGATTAATCCTGACCTGGATTTAAAAACGCCGACGTACCTGCGATACGACATCTTCTCTGAAAACGGTTCAATGTATAACACACCCAACTGTTGGGCGATTTACGTATGTGGAAAAGTTTTCAAATATTTGCTCAATCTCGGCGGGCTTGATGCGATGCAAAAAATTAACGAAGACAAAGCCGCGATCCTTTACGAATTCCTTGACAACAGCAAAATGTTTAAGGGGACTGTAGAAAAGAAGGATCGCTCTGTGATGAACGTTCCATTTGTCACCGAAAGCAAGGAACTTGATGCAGAAGTTGTGGCAGCGACGAAAACAGCTGGCTTTGAAAACTTAAAAGGGCACCGGAGCGTGGGTGGTTTACGGGCTTCCATCTATAACGCCATGCCAAAGGAAGGCGTGGAGGCGCTGGTCGATTTCCTGAAGGATTTTGAGGAGAATTACGGCAAATAGTCATTTCAACCGCTGCGAAATCGAAAATATTGAAAATTCTATCGACAAAAAAGAAGGACACCAACCGGGTGTCCTTCTTTGGGTTATGAAATACGCCACGAGGATGCCTCGGACAGGTATGCTGAATCAGCTTTTTGGCGCCTCTTCCACCCGGTGGCGGATCGCCTGGCAAGCTTGAGCGCTTCATTTGACCAGGTTGTTGAATCTGAAAGCTTACCGGCTGCCAGTGCAAGGGCGCTACTCATTTCTGTCATGGCGGGCGGGTGTATGGGGCTGAGCACGTTTCGACTTCGGGTCCGCTGCTGGTGGTTTCCACCCAGCCTGGTTCCATGATGCCCTGGCACTGTTTTACAATTTGGAGGGGTATCGTCTTCGCAGTGTAACCGATCAACCCCCCTTTTTCCACCTGCTCCCCAAGGCCCGTGAACATTTCCTGATGGTGCATTGCTTGATGTCGTATCAACCCTGTTGAGCGCTTGTTGTATTCTTCGTATCAGGGGAAATCGAGGTGAGCAAAACCGCTGCGTGGTGTTCAGAGTATCACCGCAGGGAAAGAGCCCTGTATCATGTGTTAGCATGAATTGGCTGATAAATAATCGGCTAAAGGAAAATGTACAATTGCTGTACGACCCAAATTTGAGAGAAAAACTGTAGAAATCGTGATAAAATTGTTGGCATAATTTTCAAAATCTCAATCGATGTTGTTGATCACAAAGTGAGCACCATGAATAAAAAACACGGGTTTCTAATATTGTTAGTCGGGATGTTGTCGGTCATCCTGGCTGCCTGTTCATCAAAACCCGAATTGGAGATTGAAGCATATGCCATCCAGTCGATGGATTGGGTAGGTGAAAGCCTCATTTTTAAACCGCTTGAGGGCGCCCGGGAAGCGATCCTGGCCAGGCGTGCTGCGGAAAGAGCTCGACCAGCGATCTTTTTCACACCCCCGGTAAAAGTGGGAGGGGATCCGATCAACGCCATTGAAGTTTTCACAGGCAAACAGGCTGCGGTGGACATTACCAGCAACGATCTGCATGTGATGACGATTGATGCCGGGGTGATCAGCCCGATCAATAATTTTCGGGGTTTATGGGTTGTCGATGATCAATGGTTTTTAGAAGTGGCACACGTAGAAGAAAACCCAGAGGACCCCAACGCTGCTTTGATCATATGGGGTGAGATCTTTGCAGATGGTGAATCGCTCAACGAAAGGCACGGGTATGATGAAGCTTTCAGCTTCCAGATCCTGGACGGCAAGCCCTTTTACTTTTTTGACAGAGGTGGCGTGACGGGGTTTTCATACAACGGTCATGAAACGGAATTTGAATACACGGGCATCCCTCATTATTTTTGCTGCAGTGCCGGGTCGTTTAATCCCCTTCCGGCGGAAAAGATGGTTGCCTTTTATGCACTCAAAGGCGAGCAGTATTATTATATTGAACTGGGCGTGTTTGATCAGTAGTCTTTGACTGGAGATGAGCTTTTCAATTTAGAAAGTTTGCGGTTAGGCTTCCCCGGGCAGAGAGAAACCTGAAGTGGAAATTAAAAAGTGGCTGAAAAATCAGCCACTTTTCGTTTCTCATTTAAGGAAAACTCAAATCCATAAGTAAGATGTACCCGATTACATTGGTTTCTTCTGTTCGGTATTCAACCAGAACACATTCCCGGTTGAGGTCATCAAAAACCCGGTTGGGCAGTGAGATCAGGGTCACCACAGCGCCCTCAGGGAGACGGCCGGTGGCGGGAAACGCTTCATAGCAGGACTGGCGGGTGAAGAGGTTTCGCAGAACGGTTCCCGTGATGATGGGCGTGGGGGTTTGCGTGTAGAAGGGAGTTTCTGTTGGTGAGGGCTCTGGGGTGGCGGTCTCAGTGGGGGTGAGGGTGATGGTGCTGGTCGTTGTGATGCTGGCTGTCATGGTGGGGGATGGAGTGCGGGCAAGCTGCTGTGCGCGAATAACGCCGGAGATTCCCCGCCCGCCGAACCACAACACCAGGATGATCAGGATACTCACAATGGCGCCACCGCCATAAACAGACACATAGTACCAGCGCAGGCGCCGCTTAAGCGCTAAAACTTCCGGATCATGAGGGAAACGCTTGCGGATAGCTTTACTGATCAGATAGGCGTTACGAGGAAAGAGCCGGTTTTCTTGATGGACTGATTTTCCAGCGTGGTCAAGGCTATTTTCCAGGTTTTCCAGTTCAGCCAGGGCATCCTGGATGTCAGCTTGCAGGTGTCGGTGATTGGGGTGGTCCGGTTGGAGTACCTGCAAGACCTCCAGGCCCTGTTCGGATTCTGCATAAGCATCTTTGGCTGCTTCAAGGGTGCTGGCAGATTCTGCCAGACGAATCTGCCGGTGGATATCTTCCAGCAGAGAAGCAAGCGCGTTTGGAAGGATCACCTCCAGCCGATTGCGAAGCCGCGAGATGCGGGGAATGTCTCCGTATTTGATAGACAGGCGATCCAATTTTTGGCGAGCTTCGGCTAATTTTTCGGGTGAGATTGATCCGCTCAGGTGGACCACATCTCCAATTTCATCGAGCGTGGCAAGGTCGTTTCGAATTTCAACCGCTTTATCGATGTATTCAGGCAGCGCGACTGCACTGGCAGCGGCCTGAATTTTGGAGAGTCCCCCCTGAAGGTCCCCCTGGTCCAGCAGCAACTGGCCTTCCTGGTAGACTTCATGGGCTTGCATCTGGTTTTCCAGGTCCTGGCGGAGCTCTTCGCCTTCCCTCCAGCGGTTGATGCCGGCCTCTTTCAGGCTGGAAAAAGCCTCGTCCAGGTAACCCAGTGCGGTCTGATAGCGAAAAACCCGGGCAGCAGATTGGGCTTTACCAAAGGCTTTTCCAGCCTCAGGGGGCAGGGCGACAGAGGGGATATTCCCGGAACGCAAGAATTCTTCTGCTTCATCGCGATGTTCCTGGGCGCGCGACCAGGAAGGTTCGATCACCAGAACTTTTTCATACAAGGGAATCGCCTTCTGGTAATTGCCGCCGTAGAAGGCTTCCTCTGCTGAATCCATCAGAGCTTCAGCTTCGGGGTCATGGCTGGAGGTGAGAAATTTCCGGAGTGGATCGTAAACATCGTCTTCGCCCATCTGGGGGGAGATGCTGGGCGTATCACCTTCCAGCGGAATGCTGTCCTGTGGTTTTTGCTCGAAAACATTGGATGCAGCCTGGGTTTGTGAATCTGCCAGGCGCCGAGAACGCTCGCGGCGAACTTCTCGCAACAAGCGGTTAGCATGTTCTAATTCTGAGTAATCGATCGGCGCAGAAACCCGCTCTGTAGCCAGCGCTTCAAGATAGGCGCTGAGCGCATTTTCAACCTCCAGTAAGGCCTGGTCTGAAGGACGGTCCTGGCTGAGGACTTCTTTTGCTGTGATGATCAGATCCGTTAACATGAAGTTCCTTTCTCAAAGGATTGTTTCAAGCCTGTGATTGACGTTCTACCAGAAGGGTGTGCAGATCGTGCCCTAAAGCCTGCGCCGTAGGATATTCACCCTGGATGGCTTTGCCCAGCAGCGCCAGCTCATCCTCGGTCAACCGTTTTTGATCGTCATAGGTCCATACCGGTTCATATTGATGCGGGGAATTTTGGATTTCCTCGGGTTTGTTGGCTCCAACCTTGACTGATCCCGGCGCCTGGCGTCCGGTCAGCAGGTGATGCAGGGCACGGGCACTGAACTGGAGAATATCAAATTCAAAGACCTCGTGGTTGTTTTCATCGGCAACCAGACGACCAATGTTCCAATCCAGGGCGAAGACCTGCTGGCGAGGGTCATTCCAGTAATAGTGTAAAACCTTGTGATCCAGGTAGACGATGCCCCGTTCGTGAGCAGCCTGGATGATCTGGCAAATTTGATATGAAGCCTGGAGCGCCTGGCTGACCGGGAAGGTGCGGTGGAATTCGCCGCGTGTATAACCAGCATCACAGCGCAGGTAGAGGTTGTCCTCCCAGCGGCGTGGTAAGACGATAAAGGTCAACCATCCAGCGGATACCCGGGTATCCAGGTGTGAAAGGAAGTCGTCAGTCTCTTCCGGAGTGTAAAGATCCAATGTGCCTTGAAGCTGAAGAGCCGAGCCCCGGTTTTTAAGCGATGTGGTCAGCGGGGCGATCTCTTCCGGCCAGGTTCCGCCTTCCACTTTCAGAAAACCCAATGCTAACATGGGTGTGATGCCCGGCACATCTCGCATGAGATCTAAAATGCGGACTTCATTTCGAAATAAGGGCAGGGCATATTGAAGTTTATCCGGGCGCATGACCTTGATGGCGGGATAATCGGCATAATCACCGGCGAAGGGGTCATATTCTAAAAGGAAAACCCGGGCTGATGAACCGGCTGCTTCAGGGACTGCAAAATCGCGCAGCCCGGCAGACAGCCAGGTATCCAGCGGTTCGGTTAATTTAATCGGATGATCGGGCCCAAACGTATTGGTTTCCATAGTGCTTCATAATCCTACATAGAAAAGGTACTTTATGCAAATGTTGATTTTACCAGCCAGGCATAAAATGGGTGATCCTCTGCCAATACGGCAATTAATGCGTGGCGAGCTTCGGCGGTGGCAGCATCTGCAATTTGATCGAAGGCGACCTGATAACCGGTAAACCTTTGGCAATCAGGATCGGTGATCAGCTCAGCTTCGAGGGAAGCCAGGTGATAAAGAATGTTTTTGATGTTCTTTTTTTGTAACTCGATGCTAACCGGGCCGTCGTCTGCAAACAGAGAAAAGTTGAGCTTTGCCTGGTAGTTGTGATGGGCTGCACGCATTAAACAATTTGATATTTGGCGTATCTTATCGAGCTGGCTCAGGTAAACCAGGCGCTCAACCGGGTCTGATGAATATTCCAGAGTAACACGCCAATCAAGAAAACTTGAGCGAGCGGATTCGATATTGGCTTCAAGCGCTTCGAGCAGATTGACAAAAATGCCGGAGCTGTAAACCTGGTCCCACACTTTTTTAAGTACCTGGCAGCTTTGATAAATATTAGAAAGTGTGAGAGCATCCGAATCCGTTGGGTAAGGCTTGATTTCAGCCATGGATGTAAAGGCGTGAATCGCTTCTAAAACAGGGATAATTGTCTGCTGCCAGCGCAGTGTCACCTGGCGTGCCTGTGAGGCGAGGAGCCACCCCTGGCGTTCAAAGGGTTCCAGGCACTGGCTGCCTTCAGAGAGGTTTTGTTCAGTGAGACATTGTCGCCATTTATTTAGCGCTTGCAGGGCATTGTTGACCTCCAGTAATGCTTCGGGAATTGACCACAGGTATACTGACCGATCCTTTGCGGGGAAGGCGTTCAAAGAGAAGACTTGTTGAAATTGATCGAGCAACCGCTGACACAGGGGATAGATTGACGGGGCTTGCGCCTGGATCGCATGCAAGCAGGTATCCATCCCTTGCCAGTTTTTCAGGCTCGTTAGGAACCTGGTCAACAGTGTGTTCAGAACACTGTTTTCGACCTCTGGCGGGCTGAAATCAGCGCTGCGAATGTCGGCATATTGCAGCAACCAAGGACAATAAACGGTCACGACTTCTTTATGACTTGAGATGAGTGCTCCCTGTAAAATGGCGTTGAGCGAATCGTTCAGGGCAGAAAGCCAGGGGGTTGGACCCAATACACGTTCAACGGCAGGGCGAGTGGCGAACATTTCATCTAAAAATTCCTGCACACTGTTCGGGGTTTGCGGACCTTCGTACAGGTATTTAAGCCAATCCTTCAGGCTATCAACCTGATCGTCAAGTGGAATGACGCTCCAACGGTCCGGGTCCCAACTGAACAGGTGTTGTAAGGCTTTGGACAGGTCCTCCCAATTTGCTTCTCGCCAGGCATTGATCAGTTCCCGAAGGGCCTCTTCACCCAGTGCATAACTCTGCCTGGCTTCAGATAATAACCGACCTGGAAGATCGGGATTGTTGCGCACCATCTCCAGAAACTTATCGTCAAATGGGTTGACGCCCGCCTTATCGTCCGTGACCCGCCATCCGACCAGAATCGGCTCTAACTGGTCGAGCAGGTCCTGTTTGCGGCTTTCTTTTGCCCAGGTATGCAGCGCCCGACAGGCCTGGTATGGGGAGATAAACTGGGTTTGAAGGGCTTCCTGGCGCATTACCGGAATCAACGCATCCCACCAGATAGGCACCGGGTTCTGCCTGGCGATTGTCCCTGCTGTCCACAATGTATGCTGCCACCTGGCGTTCAGAGTGTGCTTGACCAGGTCAGGAAAGGCTGAGTGGGTGAGGATGTCGATATGGCGGCAGTATTCGCGCAGCAAATGCCAGGGAAGGTCGAGTGAGTCGCCGAAGATCTCCCACACCAGGGCTGTGACACTGACCGTGGTTTGAGAACTTTTTTCTTCCCCCAGGCTGTTTTCAACCAGTGACTGGCTGTACTGGAGGATTTCCTCACGCTCCCAGGGTGCACCCGTCATTTCGAGTATTTGAAGATATTCTCGGATCTTTCGCAAGCCTTCGAGGGCGGGTTTATTGTTAAGGATCACTCGAATGAGCGATTGGTACTCCATCACCTGCAGGGCGACCACCTGCTGTTGATAGGAAATCCGCCTGGCAAGCGTGGAAACCAGGGAAGCATCAAGGGTTTTGTTGTGAAATTCGTCCCAACCGAGGTCTTCAAACAGGTCAGGGGCGGTGCTTTGGAGAAAACTGCCCAGGGCTTCCACCATCTGTTGATAATCCTGCCAGCGGGGGTGTGTCCTGAGGTGCTGGTCGTCAAGGAAGATCGCATTACCCCAATCAATCACGCTGACTGACTCGCTTGGGTTATCCCAGTAGATGTGTTCCAGCTTAACGTCATTCCACAACACGCCAGCTTGATGAGCTCCGGAAAACATGTCAAACAGGGCGTCTAAAACCGTGATAATCACCCGCCGAGGAAAGGGCTTCCCGGCCTTGTGAGCCTTTGTGAGCATTGTGGTCAGAGCTTCGCCGGAAGCGGTTTCACTGACCATAAAATAATTGGCAGTGCCCCTGGTGTACTCGGGCGCCTGGTCTAACAAGCGGGGAGGATGGGCTTTTCCGCCTGGAAGGCCGTCCAGAAGGATAAGAGCCTGTGCCTCCTGTGCAATCTGGACGGCCTGGCGCTGGATGGTTCCGGCAGTCGCCACCCTGGCGGGTTTTTTCAACACACCGCTCAGTTCGGGATGCTCAAGGCACACCACGGCATACACTTCACCAGCGTCACCGCTGCCAATCGGGCGATCACCGATCTGCCAGGTATATAAGCTCCCCTGAACCGTACTTGCCAAATTATCTCCAAAAGGCATTCATTAACCTGCACACCATTTTACCTGTGAAGGACATAAATCAAAAGGATGATCACATGAGGCATGAGAACCATGGATTAACCCGAGTTTCAGCTTGCATTTACCCCCGGAAGTCTTTTCCCGCAGGCAGAGAATTAATACTATATTAATATCCTTCTGATGGTTATCTCAATCTTGGCGTAGCATCAAGATTTGAGTTGTTAGTGCCCATTTGATGATATGATTGGATGTGATTTTAAATTAAGGAACGTTTCGGTTATTTAAAATAATTTTGAAAAGGGTTAATGAACGCAACAAAATGACGATTGAAGCTGTAATTTTTGATTTGGATGATTTGATGATTGATAGTGAGCGATTTCACTTTGATGCCCTGAAACGGTTGATGAAAAAATATGGCAAAAGCGCTCCCGAAGACTGGTTTGCCCCGATGATCGGTCTGGACAACTACGAGTGTGCTGAATTTGTGATCAGAAATGCTCACCTGCCGCTGAGCGTTGACGCGTATCTTAATCAGACACTTGAGAACCTGATTGAATTATTGCCGCAGATGGTCAAACCTAATCCTGGCTTATTAGAATTGATTGACATGTTGACGGGCTCTGGTATTAAGTTAGGTGTGGCTTCGAACAGCTTTAAAAAGTACGTGACGCTGGCGCTGGAATCCCTGGATGTCATTGATTCTTTTGCCTGTGTCATCACTGCTGAAGATGTTGAGCAGGGCAAACCAGCGCCGGATATTTATTTACTGGCTGCTCAATGCCTGGAGGCAGACCCTGAAAACTGCCTGGCGCTGGAGGATTCGCCCGTAGGAATGATTGCTGCATTGAGCGCCGGCATGTTCTGTGCGGTGATTCCAAACCAGCACATCAAAGGTGCGAACTTCTCGGATGCGACACATATTTTCTCGTCACTGGTGGAATTAACGCAGGCTTTGCCTGATATATTATCTCATAATCAGCAATGAATTTTGCCTTGAGTGATCTTTACGGCTTGGAGCAGGCATCCGAAAACCGAATTATCCTGGGGGTGTGATAAAGACTTGATCAATTCCAATGGAGAAAGTGCGTCACCCAAAAAACTGTAATGCTTTGCGCAAGCGTGTTTCTGCATCTGCATGTTGATCTTCTTTGGACAGGGATTGCAGGGCTGTTTGGGCTTCTACAACAGAATAGCCCAGGGCGGTGAGGGCTTCCAAAATCTCGGCATCGATCTCATCCATCCTGGAGACTGCTTCGAGGGGTTCCAGCGGCTGGATCTTGCCCTGCAGGTCCAGGATGATCTTTTGGGCGGTCTTTTTCCCGATGCCCGGCACTTTGGCAAAGATTTCGGGCAGATCCGCAGTGATCGCACGGCGGATGGTATCCGGGGAAAGGGCTGAAAGGGTTGCCATGGCAATTCTAGGCCCGATGCCGCTGACGCCAATCAGGTGGACGAACAGTTCACGCTCTTCGAGGGTTTCAAAGCCGTACAGTGCAAGCTGATCTTCCCTGACGACCAGGAACGTGTGAAAAGCCCGTTTCATGCCGGGATGGCAGGCGATGCAGGTCGCTTCAGTCAGGTTGACGAGCAATCCAACGCCGCCCACATTGACAACGACCTGCCTTTCCAGGACATGGGTAATCTCTCCGCTAATGCTGGCTATCATGGTTCTATTGTATCAAGTTTTTTGGATTGGTTGTAAATTTCATACAGAACAATCCCGGTGGCGACCGACAAATTAAGCGAATCAGCCCGGCCCTGCATGGGAATGCGCACAAGCGCATCGCAAGCGGCAATCGCCTCGGCGGGCAGGCCATGCCGCTCACTGCCCATCAATAACGCCAGGGGACGCGGGTAGGAGATGCCCTGGTAATCGGTACAGGCCTTATCCGAGGTGCCGATCAGCGCAACCGGGTTCCCGGCTCGCCAGTTGAGGAGTGATTCCCAATCGGACGCCACCAATTTGAGCGAAAAGATTGAACCCATGCTGGCCTTGACTGCGGTGGGGTCGTGGGGATCTGCGCAGGCGCCCAGCAGGATGATGCCCTGGCAGCCGGTGGCATCGGCTGTGCGCATGATGGTTCCCAGGTTACCGGGGTCAGCGATCCGGTCGAGGGCAACCCACACAGCGGTGCTGCTGATCGGTAACGCATCCAGAGCATGCCAGCGCTGGCGAACAACGGCGCCAATCCCCTGGGGGCCGTCTTTATGGGCGATTCTTTCGAAGACCTCACTGCTGACGGTGATTGTTTCAACCGCCTGAACCGCAGGGTGTGCCAGGAGAGATTGACCGAATGCGCTGATCAATAATTGCGGGGCAACCACGAGGGTTTCAATCGGCGCACCGGTCTGGATTGCTTCGCCCACGGTGCGTAAGCCCTCGATGAAAAATAAACCCGTCCCCTGGCGGGCTTTTTTCTCCTCAAGCTTTCGAATTGCTTTGATTTTGGGGTTGGAAAAGCTGGTGATCATCATTCCTGTTGTGAGCGCTGAACGGCATCATTAAACGCCTGGTGGTGCAAGTGACAGATGGCGATGGCCAGGGCGTCAGCGGCGTCATCCGGCCTGGGTAAATCATCCAGGTTGAGCAGGGTCTGAACCATGTGTTGAACCTGGTTTTTAGTGGCGTTACCATAACCGCATACGGTTTGCTTCACTTCGTTCGGGTTGTATTCAAAGATGGGCACACCCGCCTGCGCAAGCGACAACAGGACGACACCGCGCGCTTGCCCGACAGCGAGGGCTGTTTTGACGTTCTTCTGGAAATAGAGCTTTTCCACCGCGCTGGTTTGAGGTTGGTGGCGTTGAATTAACGCGGTCAGTTCGGCATGCAGGGTTTTGAGTCGATCCGCGTCTGCCTGACCTGGAGGGGTGGAGATGATACCAAATTCAATGCATTGATACTGAGACTGAGCGTCAGCCTGGATGAGTCCATAGCCGGTGGTGGCTAGCCCGGGATCAATGCCAAGGATGCGCATCGTAGACTATTCGTTTTCAAGGATCTGGATTGCTTCTGCGCTGATGTCCAGGTTGGCATACACGTTTTGCACATCATCCAGGTCTTCGATAGCCTCGATCGCTTTCATCACCTTGATGGTCGCTTCAACATCCAGGGAGACCTCCTGTTTGGGGACGTAACGAACTCCAGATTCCTCGGGCGTGATGTCTGCTTTTGTGAGTTGATCAGCAATGGATTTAAAAGCGTTGGGCGCAGCATAGATCTCGATCAGCTCGTCATCATGCTGGATATCATCTGCGCCGGCTTCGACTGCCAGCTCGAAAATGGCATCAAGATCATGCTCTTCGCTGAGCAGGGCAAAATAACTCATGCGATCAAATTGCCAGCCGACCGATCCCGGGTCTCCCAGGCCGCCGCCCGCGCGATTAAGGGCATGCCGAAGTTCAGCGACCGTGCGGTTGCGGTTTTCGGTCACACACTCGATCATCAAAGCGATTCCATTGGGCGCAAAACCCTCATAGAGGATCTCTTCAAAATTAGCGCCGTCTTTATCTTCACCTGTGCCGCGCTTAATGGCGCGATCGATGCTTTCCTTGGGCATGTTGGCAGCTTTTGCTTTTTCAATCGCCAAGCCCAAGCGCACATTCATGTTGGGGTCGCCGCCGCCCTCGCGCGCGGCAATCACAATTTCGCGGGCAACCCGGGTGAATATCTTACCTTTCTTTGCATCTGCTGCGCTCTTCTTGCGTTTAATGGTCGACCAGTGTGAATGCCCAGACATAATTACGACCTCCTGACAATAATAAAAACCTTCATATAAAAAATAAACATCGACAGAATTATATCATACCAGACCTTGACGTGAAGATAAAAATTTTTCTTATGTGCGGATTGAGGTAGTCATCATTGAAAATTTGCTACGACAAAGCCATTTTTCGGGCAAGGCGTTGCAGGCGATGATCCAGGCTGTTTTGCCAGCGGTCACGCTCAATGTGTGATAACGAGCTGCATTCAAGCGCCGTCTTCGCGCCTGACGCCCAATAATGAGCAGCTTCCAGATCTCTGGCGTGGTGTTCGTAGTATTTTGCCAGCTCCTCGAAAGCATACAGCTCCTGATCTTGTGCGGCCTGCTCCCACAATGCGCCAGCGGCGTTCCAATCTCCCTTACGCTTCAGCAAAAAGGAAAGCCGTGAGCGGGTATCCCGAAGTAATTCTACGGGCAATTTTTCCGTCAATGCCTTATTGTAAAGGGCTTCTGCCTGGTGGTGATCGCCCAGGGCTTCAAAAAAGCGGCCCAAAGATACCACATCCTCAGCATACTGAACGTCTTCAGAGCCCGGTTCGTTCAGTAAAAAAGCCATATGGGAGAAAAGCCCTGCCAGGCTGAGGATGTCGACGGCATTATGGTAAAAGACACCTTCCAGGGGGCGGGCGTCCCTAGTGCGCAGGTACTCGAAATACATCTCGGGGATCAAATATCCCGGAACTTCTTCAACGCCGCGCGAAACGCCCAGAATATGATTCTCAACATTGCCCAGGGTGCGGCTTTCCAGGCGGATGCGCCATAAGCGGCGGGCGAGGGGCAGGAGATCAAAATGATCTACACCTTCAAAGGGGTTGGACAATCCCATCAGTGTGTAACGTGTGTTGAGTAAGGGGAGATCAAAAGCCTTGCCATTATAGGTGACCACAGCCTGCATACCGTCGATGAAGGTTGAGAGGCCTGTTAGCAGGGCAGGTTCTTCACCGGGATGGCGCATGAAAAATTGTGCCAGGTGGAAGCCGTCATCGGTGAAACGGGCGGCGCCGATTTGAAAGGCATAAGTGCCGGTGCCACCAGCCAGGCCGGTCGTTTCGGTGTCGAGGAAGATGATATCTTTGAAATCGGTGTGGGTGAAAAGCGCTGTATTGGCCCACTGGCATAGCGCATTAACAGGGTGCGCCGGCCAGATTCCCCGGGTGCCATGCACGTAGTCCCTGGGATAACTTTCTTCGTGGCAAAAAACCTGTCCAGCGTGCAGATCGAGGAAACGACCTTCAACGACGGATTCGATCGGGTGTTTCTGCTGGCGCGGCGTGCTGGGACGTCGATCTTTGCCCAATTCGACGCCCAGGGCTTTAAGTTGTTTGGTGAGGGCTTTCCAATCAGTCATTTCCGGTTAATGCCTTGAAGATGGCCAGGGCTTCCGTTTTCCCTCCCGAGGCTTCCTCCCCGATTGGTCCCACACAGGAGGGGCAGCCGTCGGCGCATTCACAGCGGGCGACGGTTTCGTAACCACTCTGCAGGAGGTCCGCATGTCTTTCGTATAGGTTATCGGATAATCCCAATCCGCCGGGGATATTGTCGTAGAGAATTACAGTGGGCAGACCGTCGCCCAGGGCGCTGTTAGGGTCGTAGTGCACGCCGATATCGTCGTAATCGCACATCAGCAGCAGGGGCGCCAGGTTGTGCAGCAGGTAACTGATGCCGGCCATGCCGCTGCGAATTCGGACGCTGGCTTCAGCCTGGCGATGACAGCTTGGGCAGAGTGTGACCAGGTTGTGCAGTTGATTGGCTGCCTCCCGGCTGGTAAAGCTGCGGAAGGGCTGAATGTGATGCACGTGCAGGGGTTGTGCGCGTCCCTGGTATCTGCAGACCTGGCAAGTGTGCTCATCTCGTTGCAGAACACGCTTACGGAGGGCATCCCATTCTGGTCCGTAATCATTGCCGCCTTCGCCCCATAACATCTGATCCTTGAGCGCTTTTACAGTCTGTTCGTTGAGTGAGACCCAGTAACCTGTGGTGTTGAGCAGGGTTGGCGGCAGGTCAACCTCACCGCTTCCGAGAATTTCATGGGTGAACCAACGGATTTTGCGAAAGCCGGTCACCCGGGTTGTGACGAGAAGCTCACCGAAGGATTTGGTCGCGGCGGGCACCGGAGATTGCTTAAGCAGCGATTGCTGATCGATTTCGACATTCTGGTTGGCCTGGGTGTAGTAATCCACAGCAGCCTGACGCAAATGGGCGACGCCTGCCTCTAAATCCAGTGTTTCCACCAGGTACGATGCGCCTTCATGCAGGTAAATGGCCTGCGGGTGCACCATCCAGTAGGCGCTGGAAAGGTCAACCTGCCCGATGGTCTGCGGGTTGTGACCGACCTGGAGAACCAGTGAGATGTTATCCGGGGTGGCGTTCCTGAGGGAGATGCCTGAAGCAGGATATTGATCCGCCATCCAGAAGAAGCGCTCGCCCTGCTGGTGCAGATCACCGTGCTGAGCCAGCATAGTCAGAAAAGCGTGCACATTTTCAGCTGGAATAGCGCCAAAGCCTTCACCTGCCGCAAAGGGCAGCTCAAAAGCCGCACAACGAATGTGCCCTAAAAGGATCAGGAGGTTGTTGGGTTCAATCAATGCCTGTTCGGGTGATCGTTCAAAAATGTATTCCGGGTGCCTGGCCAGGTACTGGTCCATGGCGTTGGCGGCGGTGATCATCACTGCCAGAGAGGGCGCCAGTTTTCTGCCGGCGCGTCCTGCCTGTTGCAGTGTAGCCGCGATGCTGCCCGGGTATCCAATCAGCACAGCGGCATCCATTCCGCCAATATCGATGCCCAATTCGAGGGCATTGGTAGCCACCACGGCTTTCACCTCCCCGCTGCGCAAGCCGTCCTCAATAGCGCGGCGTTCCCTGGAAAGATAACCGCTGCGATAGCCGCGCAAACGCTGTGGATCGGCGTCTGGATTACGTTGCCGCAGGTAAGTGAGCAGCAGCTCGATAACGCGCCGCGTCCGCCCAAAAATAATGGTTTGGATGTCTTCATCGATCAATTCTCCTGCCAGAGAGGTGCCTTCCATCAGAGAACTCTGGCGGATGCCCAGCTTTTGGTCGATGAAGGGCGGGTTATAGATCAGAAAATGGCGTTCGCCGTGGGGTGAGCCATCCTGGTCGATGACCGTGACCGGGTTTTCAATCAACCTTTCTGCCAGTTTTTTGGGGTTGGCAATCGTGGCTGATGTGAGGATAAATTGGGGCTGGGCGCCATAAAACAGGCAAACACGCTTTAAGCGGCGCAAAACATTGGCCACATGCGAACCAAATACGCCGCGGTAGGTGTGCATTTCATCGATGACAATGAAGCTCAGGGCTTTGAAGAAATCCTTCCAGGCGGTGTGGTGGGGGAGGATCCCCGTGTGCAGCATGTCGGGGTTGGTGAGGATGATGGATGATTCCCGGCGCAGCGTGGGGCGGGCGTGTACGGGAGTATCGCCATCGTATATGTTTGCGCTGCGCTCCGGGATTTCCAGAAGTGAGAGGGTTCTCCTCAGGTTGGATAGCTGATCCTGCGTCAGGGCTTTGGTGGGATAAACGTAGAGCGCCCTGGCTGTGGGCTGTTGAATCATCCTGTCGATGACCGGCAGGTTATAGCACAGGGTTTTTCCGCTGGCGGTGCCGGAGACCACGGCGATATTATCTCCAGCCCGAGCTTTTTCATAAGCCATGGCCTGGTGGCGATACAGGCTGTCAATACCGAGCCGTTTTAAGGCAGAGACCAGGCTCGGTGCAAGCGTGACGGGAAATGGGCAATCATCAGCAGGTTTGGCTGCCAGCAGGCGCCATTCGACCAGGTTTTCAGCGATGCCAGGCTGGCTGCGCCAGCGATTGAGGAGGCGTTTGATGCGAGAACTCATCTGATTCTTCGAATATTTGTTTTATTTATAATAATCCAAATACTTGATTATTTCTAGAGGTTTGGGTTCGAAGGCAAGTATCGATAAGGCTGTTGTCCGCAAACCGGATATACTTGTGTTATCAACCAATGGCAAGGGAGTGTTTCATGGAAAAGAGAACAATCCGATCTCGCTGGGTAACTGTGTTGATCCTGTCCCTGTTTCTGTTGTTTTCACAGGTTTTGGGATTTTTTATTGAACCCATCACAACAGTGGTCAGTGCGTTCACTTCGATGACGGATCGCTGGTTTGATATCATCACTCCCACGGATTTGATTGTTATGGCGCTCTTCTTGCCAGCCGGGGGCATTTTGCTTGATCGTAATTTCCGCAAGCCCCTGATCGTGCTGGGTGGATTTCTGTGGGGGGTGTCTGCCCTGTTGATGGGCATCTCGCCCACATTTGCGACATTTAATGTTTCAAAAGCCATTTACGGATTAAGCCGGGTTAGCTTCTGCGGAATTTACGCACTGACAGGTGATTTTTACAAACCGGTCAACCGCGGGAAGATTTTATCATTGCTTTTACTGGCACATCCATTTTCTATTGTGATCGGCACAATCTTTCAGGATGTGATTAACTTAGAATTGCATTGGCGAGAGTTTTTATTTCTCATGGGTGTGATTGCCTTGTTGATCACCCTGTCAGTGCGACTAAAAGTAGATGAGCCTAAACGCGGGGAGAAAGAGCCTGCGCTAACTGACATCCCTTTAAAGGGGACCTATCGGCTTGATTTGGAAAATATTAAACTTTTACTCACCAGACCAAGCCTGGTTTTGATTTATTTTCTGATCTTGTTTGGTACGATGCCTGCGGTCGTGTTGTGGAAAGGGGTACCTGTTTATTTACAAGATGTCCATGCCCTCTCAAGGACTGAGTTATTCAGTTTAATCATCCCTGGCATGCTGGGGATTGTGCTTGGTGGCCCCGTTGGCGGGGCTTTGGGAGACTTGCTTTTTAGGGGCAATAAGACGGGTCGCTTAGTGATCTCTTCGTTAGGATTTATTGTGCCCCCAATCAGCTTGATCTTTGCGCTCAGGTTCACCGATGTTGGAGGCACTCCATTTCTTTTTTGGTTATTAATCACGAGCTTCTTCCTGGCCCTGACTCTGCCAAACCTGTTCGCGTCGATAATGGATGTGACCTTGCCCGAGATCAGGGCGTCAGCATTTGCCATCGGCCTTCTTGCGCAAACGTTAAGCTTTTTGATCACACCTCCATTGCTCTCCTATGGACAAACTTTATTTTCGATTGCAGATATGATTCTATGGATGTGTTCAGGATCATGGGTGATTTGTCTGTGCCTGTTACTGGGCTTATTCTTTGTGCTTCACAAGGATATCGAAACACTGCGCCGCCACATGGCTTATCGAGGCCTGGTTGAAACGCGGCTATCAGGATTGGAAGAAAAAGCGCAAGATTAAGCTTTTTTCCGCGCTCTTTTTACCATCCAATCCAGGATAGGGTATTGTAAATTCCCGAATAAATTTACAAGGCGGTAAAACAGCTTCCCTTCCAACCCGGGCAGGATTATAAAATTCCCCTTTTTTAATCCTGTTAATGTTGAATCAGCAACTTGTTTTGCTGTAAGCACACCCGATTGGCTGGAAATTGCCCTGGTTTCGATGGGTTTCAGGGGTTCTTCAAACTCAAGCTGAGGCGTTTGCGTATCTGGTGGGAAGACAATTGCCACGCGAATACCATGTTGCTTCAATTCGGCGCGCATGGCCTCGCTTAATGCCCGCACCGCAAATTTTGAAGCGCTGTACCCAGAATAGCCAAAAATGGAGATAAACCCTGCCTGCGAAGAAATGTTGACAATGGTCCCGGAACCACGCCCGATCATCCCCGGGACGAGGATTTTTGAAACATACAGGGTGCCAAAATAATTGACATCCATCAAGCGGCGAAAGACGTCGATATCTAATTCATTGAAATAGCCTGGATAGGTGATCCCAGCGGAATTAATCACCAGGTCCGGACATCCGTAGACCTGCACCCATTGATTCAGTACCCGGGATAAAGAACTATAATCGGTGACATCGCTGGAAATAAGATGAACCTGTTGATCTTCTCGCACAAGGGATTCTGTGAGCGCTTGCTTTGCGTCATCCAGGGTGTCCTGGCTGCGGGCGAGCAGGCATACATCGCTGCCTTGCGCAACGAGCGCTTTTGCCAGCGCAAACCCGATTCCGCTTGAACCACCAGTGATCAGGGCCAGTTTGTATGCATTCAAGGCTAATGGGACCCACAGGAGCTGCAAGAGCCGCCGGAACAGGTGCTGCATTGCCCACCTCCGGCAATGATGCGACCAGCGCTGGAAGCATTAAACAGGGACAGACTGCGTTTGAGATGGTGTCCCTGGCATTGTGTACAGGTGAGGGAAGCATCGGCTTCTTGCATGGGACGCAGGATTTCAAATCGGGCATTGCAATCCTGACAGGTGTATTCGTAGATGGGCATTCGGGTTGGTTACCTCCTGAAAAGATGGGGGAACGGTTATCGCAGGGTATTTACAGCTTAAGTTATCAATTATCTTCCCGATGGATCATCGAATTCAGGGTCAACTGGAAAACCTGAATTGAAGGCATCGTTAAGCGAAGAAAGTTCGGCTTGGGTCTCGAGATGGGCCCGGTTGAGGACGTTTTTAATTTCCTGAGCAGAAAGGTCAAGCTCGGCGACCAGGCTTTGAAGTTCAGCATCATCAAGGATGTGCTGGGGCAAATCATGTACCTCGTTCGAGGCGCTCATCGCCTCACGCCACAGGGGTGAAGTGATCAGGTTTCTGAGCCAAACACCGATTTTCCTGGCGGTCGCAACCGCCTTTTCGGGCCCCAGCACGATCAACGCCAGGGCCAGGATGAAGAGGAGCTCTCCAATGCCGACATTGAAAATTTGCATCGTGCAATCCCAACTTTAGGAGGGGTCATCTATGCTATCGGTGTTTTCCTCTGGATCCTGGTCTTCAGAAGATTTTCCTTGCAATCCATCTTTAAAAGCACGAATGCCTTTACCAAGCTCCCCGCCCAGTTTTCCAATCCGACCCACACCAAACACCAGTAAGACGATTACCAGTACAACGATGACCTCGAGCGGACCAACGGTTTTAAACATAGGGGCCTCCTTAATGATTTTTTGGATTTTCATCCGTTTTTTTGCGGGCAAACACTGCCAGCAGTATACCAAAAAAATATAAAAATAATAATGGCAGCATCAACAGGCCCATATTGATTGGATCAGGTGTTGGGGTTGCGACTGCAGCAATAATGGCAATAATAACGATGGCGTAACGCCAGGCTTTGAGCAAACCCCTGGGTGTGACCAGCCCAATTTTTGCCAACAAAAACATTACCAGAGGTACCTCAAAGCTCAAGCCAATCCAAAAGATCAGGCTGGTAATAAATTTGATGTAATCATTCCATTTCGGGAGCACGGTTGGTCCGGGGAACTGCGTCAAAAAAGGGATCGCGGCTGGCAACATGATCAAATAGGCAAAAGCCGCTCCAGCGATGAACAAAGCGGAAGCCAAAGGAACAGAAATCAGGATCCAACGGCGTTCGCGCTGCTTTAATCCCGGGCTGATGAATAAGTACAATTGGAGCAGAAGGAAGGGGAAGGCAAGGATAAAGCCGCCCAGCAAAGTCACCTTGAAATAGGAGCTAAAATTTTCGGTGACCTGGATTGAAACCAGGCGATCAAAACCGCCGATTGGCCTGGCCAGCAGTTCGAGCAGAAAATCAGCAAAGATGATCGCGAAGACCACCCCGACGACGATTGCGAGTAAGGCGTACAGGAGGCGCTTACGCAGCTCGTCCAGGTGCATCGGGAGGTCCATGTCAAAATGTTTTTTTGCCATAAAACACCTGAGCCCAGGTCAAAAAAGATATCATTTATGACCCTGCGCTTGATTAATCAGTATAGCACGCGGGGGAATTTTTAACAAATGATCTGCTAATTTACAGGCGGTAGACCGGTTGGATTACGCGCGCATTTCTGATCAGACGATTTGATTGTATAATCACCCTATGGTTCGGAAAATTTTACATATCGACCTGGATGCATTTTTTTGTGCAGTGGAAGAGCTTCACAACCCCAGTTTAAAGGGAAAACCCTTTGCTGTGGGCGGAAAGTCCGATCAACGCGGGGTGGTTGCCTCTTGCTCGTATGCAGCCCGACAATACGGTGTCCGATCAGCCATGCCGATGGGTCGGGCACTGCGGTTGTGCCCCGGTCTGATTGTGATCTCATCCCGGCATGGGGTTTACGGTGCGGTTTCAAAACAGGTGATGGCATTAATTGATATAACGCCGCTTGTGGAACCGATCTCAATTGACGAGGCTTTTGTAGATGTATCTGATCTGCCTGATTCGATCGAAACGGTTGCCACAACACTTCAAACCCGCATCAATCAAAACCTTAATTTGCCGGTATCCATTGGCGCTGCAACCAATAAACTGGTTGCGAAAATCGCGAATGATTGGGGCAAAAAACAAAAAATTGGACCTGAGCCGCCCAACACGATCACGGTTATCCTTCCGGGAGAGGAAGCAGCCTTTCTGGCGCCTTTACCCGTGCAGGCGTTGTGGGGCATCGGCCCCAAGACTGCAGAAAAACTGGAAAGCCTTGGTATCCATACGATTGGCGCTTTGGCTCAGGCTCCGCCTGAGACTCTGAAGATGCTGTTTGGCAGGTTTGGGCCGGATTTGCGTCGACGGGCGCTGGGAATTGATGACCGGCCTGTGGTTGTTGAACAGACCGTCAAGTCGATCAGCAACGAGATCACTTTCCCGGAAGACCTGACCGATGAACAGGCGCTGCTGGCTCATTTTCGAAGTCTTTCGGAACAAGTTGGGCGCCGTTTGAGAAAGGCCGATTTAGCCGGCACAACTGTGCAGATTAAATTACGCTGGTCGGATTTTACAACCATCACCCGGCAGAAGTCTTTACCATCGCCGAGCAACCTGGACCATGAAATTTACAAAACGGCTGCGATGCTTTTCAAGAGCAATCAACACAGGGGTAGACCGGTTCGATTAATTGGGGTTGGGGTGAGCAACCTGCATCCCCCTGTGCGTCAATTGAGCCTGTGGGATGACGACCAGAAAAAAGAACACCAATTACTGTCGGCGGTTGATCAACTGCGTGAACGCTTTGGCACAGATATTATCAAACGTGTCCCGCAGACCAACAAGGACGTTCGTGACGGTTTGGACGAGAAAGACTAATTAAACGGGTTTCACTCCCAGGTTTATTCAGGTATGATAAAAAGCTAAAAATATCAGGATCAAAATGTATGAAACGTAATAATCAGTACCTGTTGGTGATTGGCTTGTTGGTTTATATCCTGGGGATGGTCGCCAGTTTAACATTTAACGTGCTCGTTTTATGGGCAAACCTGGAAGGGCAATCCTTTTGGGGATATCCTGAAGCCCTGAGCTTTGATTCAAGCCTGACTGCAGAAGCGCGACTGGCAAGATTGACCTGCCCGATGATCATTACGCCGGGCGAGGTTGGTCATTTAGAGCTGAAAGTCCGTAACCCGAATAATTACCCGATTGAAGCCTGGATCAGCGCACACATCAGCAAACCGGGCGAAACTGAAGGAATGATCCGGGAGTTGGCCAGCGTACCCCTGGAAGCTGGAGAAAGTTCGAAATTGAGCTGGCAGGTGAGCTCTGAAAATGTGATTAACCGCCCGATAATCCAGGCACGGGTTTTCCTTCGCCTGACGAAAGCCCATCCGCCGGCACGCACCAAACATTGCGGGATCTTCGTGGTGGATTTATGGGGCATGTCTGCGAATACGATCACATTGCTTGCTCTGGTTGGAGGACATGTACTCCAGGTGGGCGGCATCTTGATGTGGGTGAATGGGTTGCAATTCTCGCGGAACAGAAATCACACGGTGCGCAATTTGTTAATTGCCTTGAGCATCCTCTCGTTGTTAATGACCGTAAGCAGCCTGTACCATAGCTGGGTGCTGTCGATGGTTGAGTTTTTGTTGATACTGGTGATTCTGTTCACGACAGTCGGCTACAGTATTGGGATGCCAGGAAAGCCTTCTTCGTAAATCTGACCGGAGAAAAAGAAAATTTCAGTCCAGGTCAACCTGCAGCCTGCTTATTCTGTGGTCAAGTCGATCAGAAACACTAGGCTGAGGGGGAAATCATTTCCTGATAAACCTGGTGGATCTGTTGAGTGATCGCCTCCCAGCGAAACCCCTGGGCATATTTGGCTGCCTGGGCGCTCAGGCGAGCGCGCAATTCTGCATCGACAAATACCAGGCGAAGTTTTTCTGCCAGTGCGTTTGGATCTTGCATGGGGATGGTGTAGCCTGTTTGGCCATCTTGAATCAGATGGGCGAGACCGCCAACCCGTGAGGCAATCACGGGCGTCCCGCAAGCCATTGCCTCGAGTGCGACGATACCAAAGCTCTCATAGTGAGAGGGCATCACAACGACTTCAGCGGCAGCATAATAGTAGGGCAGGGTCGCCTGCCCGCGCTTTCCCAAAAAGAGGATCATTTCGTTCAGGCCTAAGTCTTGGCACAGGGATTGGATGCGTGCCATTTCAGCGGACATTTCGGCGGGGTCTTCTTCGGGATCGCCGCCAATGATGACCAGGTAATGGGGACATCGAAAGGACTTACAGGTTTTTTTTACGATGGACATCGCCCTGACCAGGGTGTCGAGTCCTTTCAGGGGTTCGATCCTGCCCACAAACAACGCCATGCGATCCTGGGTCGGGATACCGATGGCCTCTTTGGCTTCATCCTGGGGAATGGGATAGAAGTGGTGTGTATCAACGCCAGGTGGGATGATGGTGATTTTTTCAGGCTTTACACCATACAGGGACCTCAGTTGATCAAATTCAGCTTCAGTGGCAGCAATGATCCGGTCTGCGGCGGACATCACCTCCGTTTCACCGACGATTCGATAATCTCCTTCGAACTCTTCGGCGGAACGGGCAATTTGCTGTTTCATCAGCCCCAGGGTGTGGAACATCTGCAGCATAGGGACATCCCATCGGGCTTTCAGAATGGCGCCAGCCCTGCCCGACATCCAGTAATGGGCGTGGATCAGGTCATAGTGGATACCCTTTTTTCTGGCAAATTCGAAGATCCCTTCAGCAAACTCATCGGTGTAACCCCAAATCTGTTCGTTCGGCAGATTGTATTCTGGCCCAGCAGGGATGTGGACGACGCGGTTGAAATATCCCAAATCGTGAGATACCGAGGGGACGTGTTCATCCTGTGAGCGGGTGAAGACGTCGGCATGGACTCCCTCTTGACCCAAAAAGCGGGTCAACTCCCGGACATAGATGTTCATCCCGCCGGTATTTTTCCCGCCCAGAATGGCCAGTGGACAGGTATGGTATGAAAGCATGGCGATGTTGATCAATTCAGGCTCCTGGGTGAAATATTGTCAAAGTTCATGGGTTGCTGGTATAATGTTTGGCACGCCAACGTAGCTCAGTGGCAGAGCAGACGCTTCGTAAGCGCCCGGTCGAGGGTTCAACTCCCTCCGTTGGCTTTTTGTTCAAACCTGACAGCTCATTGAGCTGTTTTTAATTTAACGGTACATCCTGTTGATGCTTAAGTCGATTAATGAGTGATTCTTTTCCTTTCGTCCCAAGGATTGGTGACGGTATCATTCCGCGTTGACGAACATTTTCGTATAGATTATCGAGCCTGGATTTTGGCCCTGCAAGCCGAAGTTCTTGTTTATTCAGTCTCCAGGTTTGGGCTTCTCCGTAGGGGTCAAGTTGAAGGCTTGTAAATGGTTCAGCAACGCCAGGATGCCAGCCAGTAAAACCAGGGCAATTAATATGACCCAACCATAAGCCAGTCCAGCCAGGGTAGGCCAGAGGATGATCCCATTGACGAGGACTTCCAGTCCTATGGCGGCTGCTAACCAGAGCAAATTTTTACGTGTAAAGGTTTGAAGCACCAGGACTGTAATGGCGATGTACAAAACCAACGCCAGGATGCGTTCAACCGATCCGGCAGCAGGCACCCAGGGTGAGACCTGCCAGAGGGTTTCGAGCTGCGCGATGATTTCAGGATCGAGGGCACTGGTTTGGGGGTTGCTGTACCTCAACATGGTGATAAACGTCATCAACAAGGGCAGCCCAACCCGGGAAATACTCTCAGCGCCGCCAAAGCCCAGGCCAATTCCAAAGGCTGCTTCGAGGTTGGTGAGGGGGAGTTTGAAAAATTTCATCCCGACCCAGCGCAGGATCACTCCCAGCAGCGCGGCGAGGATCACGCTGACCGCGAGCTGGATCAACTCATTGGTCTCATTCAGAACTTGCGTGCCTTCAGGTTGCACCAGGGTGATGAAAGCGCTGTACAGCAGGGTGAGGAGAGCCTGGACGATGAAATATCCTAAAGCCCCCAAGGCGATTGCCTGCCAGGCAACCTTCAGGCGTTTGTTAAGCCATAAGCCTGCCACAACGGGGAGACCGATGGTCACCAGCAGGGCGAAGACAATGCTAATACTGAGCAATACCATAGCGTCCGATCCTTATGCTTCAGATAAAATCATGCGTGCATCCAGCACGATGGCACCCTGTCCTTCGGGCAGCACAAGCAGCGGGTTGATCTCAACCTCGTCAATTCCAGGGTGATCCAGCGCCAGTTGACTCAACCGACCAATGGCGTCCACGACGGCGTGCAGGTCATATGTCGGCCCGCCGCGAAAGCCCTGTAACAATTGGCCGGTCTTGGTAGCAGAAATTATCTCGTAAGCTTGCTCAACAGTCATCGGAGCGACCCCAAAACCGATGTCTTTGAACAACTCCACATAAACGCCCCCCAGCCCAAACATCATCAGGGGTCCAAAAGTCGGATCGCGCTTCATACCAATGATGACCTCCATTCCTTTCGGCGCCATTTTCTGTACCAAATAACCGGTGATTTCAGCTTCTGGAGCGGCAGCATTGATCCTTTCAACCATTTGCTGCATGGCTGACTCTAAACTTTCAGCGGAAGCAAGGTTGAGGGCGATTCCGCCCAGGTCGGATTTGTGCAGGATGTGAGGGGAGACGATTTTCAGCACTACCGGGTAGCCCACTTTTTCAGCGATAGCCAGGGCTTGATCGCGATCTGCTGCCAGGTCGCCAGGTACTAGGTTCAACCCATAGTCCGCCATGATGGGGCGGGTATCTGCCTCACCCAGCACCAGGCGTTCCGTGTGGTGTAAATAATCGCTTACCCGTGCTTTTTCCAGGTCAGAGAATTCAAAGGGCGTTGTGTTCGATTTTTCCAGCCAATGGCGATAGGATTGCATGGCTCCTAAAACCCTTCCCGGCACCTCGGGATAAACGCTCATCGGAACCCCGTTAGAATGAAACACTTCACGAGCTTCCCCCACACTTTTATCTCCGACCATACAGGCTAAAATTGTTTTTTTGATTGTTTTTGATTGATTGACAACGGCGCGGGCAACTTCCGCTGGATCGACCAGGGATTGCGGAACCAGCATTGGCAGGAAGATGTCGATATCGGGATGATCTGCGAGCACATTAAAGCAATGCTCAAAATCATGGCCTTCAGCCCCACCGAGCATGTCAACCGGGTTGGACACCTGGGCGCTGGGGTTGAGTTTTTCTGCCAGTTGGCGCTGTTTTTCAGTGCTGATTTCTGCCAGCTTGAAACCATGGGATGCCAGCAGATCTGATGCCAGCGCGGCTGGGCCGCCCGAGTTGGTCATGATGACGACTCGATTGTGCTCGGGCAAAGGCTGGCAGCTCAATGCCCAGGCAACATCAAACAAAGAGCTGAGATCCTCAACCTCGATCACCCCTGCTTGTTTGAAGGCAGCCTGGTAGGCTGCGTAGCTCCCTGCCAGCGAGCCGGTATGCGAGGAGACCGCTCTGGCTCCGGCATCCGTACGCCCGGCTTTCAGCAGGACGATGGGTTTTTCCTTTGAGACCTGGCTCACCACCTCAATGAAGCGTTGACCGTGTTCGATGGCTTCTACATAAGCGGCGATCACCTTCACCTGCGGGTGATCTCCAAAAAAGGCGATGACATCGGTTTCATTCACATCCAGCTCATTACCCAGGCTGGCAAAATGGGAAAAACCGATACCCTTTTCTCCAATTAGGTCGATCACGCCGCCGCAAACTGCACCGGATTGAGAAACAAAGCCAATCGAGCCCCGGGCTGGCATGCCCTCGATGAAGGTGGAATTAAGACCGGTGTATAAATCCATCGTGCCGACACAGTTCGGTCCAATCAGGCGCATCTGGTAACCCTGAGCAATCTGGAGGCATTCCTTTTCCAGTTCAACACCGGCGCCGCCCACTTCCTTAAAACCACCCGAAATGATGATGACCGCTTTGACACCCCGTTCGCCGCAGGCGTGTAAAACTGCGGGGGTCATCGGCGCTGGCAATACTGCCACAGCCAGATCCACAGGGTCGGGAACAGCGCTGATATCCGGGTAGGCTGGTAATCCCAGGATCTGACCGGCCCTGGGGTTGACGGGATAGATTCCGCCCTGGTAGCCATACAGCGTCATGTTTTTGAGGATTCCGTGGCTGAGCTTGCGCGGGTCCTGTGAGGCGCCGATGATGGCCACCCCAGAAGGTGAGAAAAATGGAGCCAGACTCCTGGTCATAGGTGGGTTCCTTTCCTGAAATTGTTGAGTTGTGATGCACCGATATTATACTCGCGAAGGGAGCGGTGACCTGCAGGTTTTTATTATATAATAAGAGCATGCTGCTTACTGACGAACAAGATTTGCTGTTAACCCAGCCGATCGATGCGAAGATTTTTGTCCAGGGCAAAGCCGGTTCAGGAAAAACGACTGCCGGGGTGCACTGGCTTCAAAAACTGATGAAGTCTGGTGTACCCCCTCATCAAATCCTGGTGTTTACCCCGCAACGGACCCTGGCACAGCCCTACCTGGATTGCATGCACGATGAGGGGGCGTTTGCCCACAGTTTGATCACCACGATGACCCTGGGCGGTTTAGCCAGGCGGATGGTGGACTTATTCTGGCCGCTAATTAGCGAGGAGGCTGGCTTTGCCCACCCCAATCAGCCGCCGCATTTCCTGACGCTCGAATCGGGCCAATATTATATGGCGCATGTCGTTAGGCCGCTGATCGAAAACGAAGGATATTTTGAGAGTCTGGCTATTCACCGCAACCGAATTTATGCCCAAATATTGGATAATTTGAATAAAGCGGCGATTGTGGGTTTCCCCTACGAAGAGATCGGCCCCCGTTTGAAATCCGCCTGGATTGGGGGAATTGAACAGTTCAACATCTACGATGATGTACAGCGCTGTGCGGACCATTTTCGTCAATTTTGCCTGGCACATAACCTGCTGGATTTTTCATTGCAGGTGGAGGTATTTCTTCAGCGCCTGTGGCCGCTTCGGTTGTGTCGTGAGCACCTGGTGCAATCTTACCGCCACCTGATTGCTGACAATATCGAGGAAGATACGCCTGTAACCCATGACGTGCTCAGGGATTGGCTGCCTGAATTCGAATCGGCGCTGTTAATTGCCGATGAGGAGGCGGGCTTTCGTTCTTTCCTTGGTGCGGATGTGATCAGCGCATTTTCATTGGGCTCAGCCTGCGAGACGCGTTTGTGGTTTAAACAGAATTTGGTTAACGAGACTGCTATCGCCCAGTTGAAAACAGGCATCCAATCGGTGATCAGCCAACTCCAATCCCGGAGCGAGGAGGAGATTGAAAGCCCCACGCCAGCTTTGCGGGAGGCACTGGGCTTGCCGGGTGAGCATATTAAATTGTTTCCATCAATGGTCAAATGGGTCACGCAAAACGTGGCTGAGCTGATTGAAAGCGGGGTTCCGCCCGCTGAGATCGTCCTTTTGGCGCCTTATATGCCGGATGTACTGCGGTTTGCCTTGGGCGATGGTCTGGATGCGCTGGGTATTCCACACCAATCCCATCGACCTTCACGGGCATTGCGTGATGAACCTGCCACACAGACTTTACTCAGCCTGGCATCGATTGCTCACCCGGGCTGGTCGATGCCAGCACAACCGGTCAACCTTGCATTGGCATTGATGCAGGCGATCGAAGGTTTGGACCTGGTCAGAGCCCAATTATTGGTCAACCTGGTCTTTGAACCAGGCAATGACGGAATCTTGCTTAAGCCATTTGAAGCAATCCCGAATGCGTTTAAGGATCGTATCACTTACCGGGTGGGAGAACGCTATGACAGGCTGCGGCAATGGCTGTTGGAAGCTGCAGGGGCAGAGGGCAGTCAGAACCTTGATTTTTTCCTCAGCCGGCTGTTCGGTGAGGTGTTGAGCCAGCCCGGGTTTGGGTTTCACGATGATCTGGAAAGAGCCAATACCGTTTCAACCCTGATCGAATCGGTGCAAAAATTTCGATGGACGGTTGGGCAGCAGTTACCCGGTGAGGATTTTAACCTGGGCAAAGAATACCTGCGAATGGTGCAGGATGGTGTGATAGCTGCCCAATACCTGAGAACCTGGGAGGAGCGTTCGCCGGATGCCGTGTTTATGGCGCCAGCCTACACCTTCCTGATCAGCAACCAGCCGGTAGACGTTCAATTCTGGTTGGATATTGGCAGCCCAAGCTGGTATCAGCGTCTGGATCAACCCCTGACCCATCCCTATGTGCTCAGTCGGCACTGGACAACCGGTGACGTTTGGGATGCTGATAATGAGCTGGCTGCTGCCCACGAAACCCTGCGAAGGCTCAGCATTGGACTGCTCAACCGGTGTCGGAAGAAGGTCTATATCGGGATGAGCGCCCTGGATATACGCGGCTATGAGAATCGGGGTTTGTTGATCCGAATTATCAATGAGGCATGGCGGCGTTCACTGAAGGAGGGCGCATGAGCGAGCCGGCTATCCGATTACGACCCGGACAGGAAGCGGTTTTGCGTTACCAGGGCGGTCGCATGGGGATCAGCGCTGTGCCTGGCAGCGGAAAAACATGGACACTGGCATATTTAGCTGCCAACCTGATCAAACGCGGCATGATTGAGACTGATCAGGAAATTCTGGTGGTGACGCTGGTGAATGCGGCTGTGGACAACTTCTCGTCGCGCATCAGTGCGCAGCTCCAGGTGGAGGGTTTGCTGCCAGGCTATGGGTATCGGGTGCGTACGCTGCACGGGCTGGCGAATGACATCGTCCGCGAACGCCCAGACCTGGCGGGATTGAGCAATAATTTTCAGATCATTGATGATTATGAGTGTGAGAGGATCAAGAGTAGAATCGCCAAAGATTGGATTGCATCTCAACCTGACTTCCTGGACCCTTACCTGGAATATGATCAAAATAATAAAAGCCAGGCAAATGCCATTCAGCAAAGCCTGCCCAGGATGATGGAAAACATTGCCAACGCCTTTATCCGCCTGGCAAAGGATCGGGAGTTATTGCCTGCTGATATCGAGATTAAACTGACCCGGATGCAAATCCCCCTGCCCCTGGTCAGGATGGGGCTGGACATGTATGCCGAGTACCAGAATGCCCTGATCTACCGGGGAGGCGTTGACTTTGACGACCTGATCCGGTTGGCGTTACGTTGCCTGAAATCAGATCCATCCCTGGTGAAGCAACTGCGCCAACGCTGGCCATTTATTCTTGAGGATGAAGCCCAGGATTCAAGCCGTCTGCAGCAGGAGATCCTTTCGCTGTTGGCAGGTGAGGGAGGCAACTGGGTGCGGGTTGGCGATCCAAACCAGGCAATTTACGAGAGTTTTACAACAGCCAGCCCTCAATTCTTGCTTGATTACCTGAATCATCCCACTGTTGAACAGCGGACATTGCCGGAGAGCGGGCGGTCTTCACAGGATATCATCGATCTTGCCAATCATCTGATCACATGGACGCAGACGGAACATCCTCTGCCGGCTGCTCGAAGTGCTTTGTCGCCGCCATTGATACTGGCAACGCCCGCCGATGACCCCCAGCCCAACCCCGAACCCTGCCCACACTGCATCCGCTTGCTCACCAAACGCATGAGTTCCGATGAAGAAATGCGGCATGTGGTCAATACCGCCCGGTCTTTTCTTGAAAAGCAGCCCGATCAGACGGTGGCAATCCTCTGCCTGCGTAATGACCGGGCTTATAAATATGTTGAACTGCTCAAGCAACTAAAGATACCCTGTGTGGATAGTTTGCTGCATTCATCGAGCTCGACCCGGCTCTCAACCGATGCCATGGTCAAAATTCTACGCTGCCTGGCCGATCCAACATCCAGCCGAAAATTAGCCGAAGCGTACAAGGTTTGGCGGCGAAGAGCGCAAGAAGATGACGATGCCTGGAAAATCCACCTGGGGATCGCGAAACAGATTGAAAGGTGTAAAAACCTGGAAGAATACCTGTGGCCTTTTGCCGGCCGGGATTGGCTGGCTGATATTGCAGAAAATGAGGGCGAGCCTGATGCCCTGAATGAGCTGAGGACCTATCAGTCCGTTGTCCGGCGCTGGCACTCAGCGATGATTTTACCGATCGATCAACTCCTGTTGACGCTTGCCCAGGATCTGTTCCTGGATCCGGTTGAACTGGCTCTGGCCTATAAACTTTCCACGCTTTTGCGCCAGATGAGCGACGACCATCTGGATTGGCGTCTGCCGCAATTTATCGACGAATTAACCACAATTACAAAAAATGAACGCCGATATCTGGGATTTTCTGCTGACGATGATGCCTTTGACCCGGACCGCTATCCCGGTCAGGTTGTAGTGGCAACCATGCACAAAGCCAAGGGTTTAGAGTGGGATTGTGTGTTCCTAACCGCAGTCAATAATTATAATTTTCCTTCCGGCGCTCCTTACGACCAGTACCTGCCTGAAAAGTGGTTTGTGAAGGGAAAGCATAACCTGGAGGCAGAAGCAATCGCCCAATTGCGGGCGCTGATCGACGGTCATGCTTATGATTGGTATCGACCGGGTCAGGCGTCGCTGGATGCTCGGCTGGAGTTTATCCGTGAACGACTGCGCCTGTTGTTCGTTGGCATCACACGGGCGCGTCGCTTTCTATTGGTCAGTTGGAATTTTGGCAGACCTGCCAATAAAAACGTGCCGGCTGAGGCATTGATTGCATTAATAAATGATCTGGAGGCCAGGAATGATCCTCCCCAATGATTTTGTTTTCACCCAGGCTAATCTCCAGGACTATGTGGATTGTCCTTACCGTTTTTATCTGCGTTATGTATTGCGGACCAGGTGGCCCGCGCTGGTGGTCGACCAGGCGCTTGACTTCGAGCAACGCGGCCAGGCAGGGGGGCGCTTTCACCGACTGGTGCAGCAGTATTTAATGGGCGTGCCAGCCGAGCGGATTGAAGCGCTGGCAGAGGAAGACCCATGGCCAGAACTGCGCGCATGGTGGGCAGGTTTTATGGTGCATGTACCGCCCTGGCTGGTGGGTCAACGCTGGGTAGAGATGTCCCTGACGGCTACACTTGCCGGCCAACGCCTGCTGGCAAAGTACGACCTGCTGCTTGTGAATGAGCAGGGCAATCTGACCCTTTTTGATTGGAAAACATCTAAAAAGCCCCTGAGCAAAGCGCGGCTTTTGGAACGAATCCAAACCCGGCTCTATCACCTGGTGTTGTTGCAAGCCAGCCCAATGCTGCTTAATCACCAGCAGGCAGCGCCCGAGCAGATCAGCATGCATTATTGGTATGCGACGCATCCCCAAACGCCAATTTCGCTGATTTACAGCCAGGTGGATTATGATCGTGATCGTGAATACCTGGCGCATCTGGTTGAGACCGTCACAAACGCTGAAGTTGAGGATTTCTTGCGCACCGCTGACCTCGGCAGGTGCCGGTTTTGTGTTTACCGCTCGCATTGTGAGCGCGGCGTTGAAGCGGGCAGTCTGGAAGAATTTGACCGGTTGGAGCTGGAGCTGGATGACCCTGATCAATTGATCGACTTTGATGACCTGCCCGAGATTGAATTCTGATGTCGCCCAAACAGCCCTGGGTACACGCAGAAACCCATCCCATGCCGATTGAATTTCAGAAAGCCATTGGCGGTCATCCGCTGGTGGCACATACACTTTATGAACGGGGCTACCGGAAAGTCGACGAAGTCCTGGCGTTTTTAGACCCTGATCTTTACCGTCCATCCAGCGCTTTTGATTTGCCCGACATGGAGCGGGCCTGCGATTTACTGACCAGGGCGATCCGTGAGCAGGCGTGCATCCTGGTGTGGGGCGATTTTGACGTCGATGGGCAGACCGCGACCACGCTGCTGGTGGAGGGGTTGCGCGGCCTGGGGGCAAATGTCCGCTACCATATCCCAGTGCGGTCAAAAGAATCCCACGGCATCCGAAAGGAGGTTCTCAAAGCCCAGTTGGTACAGGGGTTTGACCTGCTGCTGACCTGCGACACGGGGATTACCGAATTCGAAAGCTTGCAATGGGTGCGTAACCTGGATATCCCAATTATCGTTACCGATCATCACCTGTTGGCCGAGAGAATGCCGCCCGCCGACGCAGTGATCAACCCCCAGCGGCTGGAGGAGGGCCATCCTCTGCGCACACTACCGGGCGTGGGTGTCGCTTATCAACTGATCGAAGGGCTGTATACCTCCCTGGACCGGGAATTGGATTCCGGTCGGTTGCAGGAACTGGTTGCCCTGGGCATCGTTTCTGATGTGGCAGAGCAGCGGGGTGATACCCGCTACCTGCTGCAGAGGGGATTGAAAAGCTTGCGTAAGACCAACAGGGTCGGGTTGATCCGGTTGTATGAAAACGCTGAACTGAACCCCGGGTTGATTAACGAGGGACATATTGGCTTTCAGATTGCGCCGCGGTTGAATGCCGTTGGGCGCCTGGGAGATGCCAACCCGATGGTGGAGTTTTTAACCACTCAGGACAAATCTGAGGCACGACGCCTGGCGACCCTGATTGAGGGGATGAATATCAAACGGCGTTCAGAGACGCGCCAGGTCGAACAGGGAGCCGAGGCGCAACTCCAAGCCTCCAGCGACGATCGGCACGCGCCAGCGATTGTGCTGCATCACCCTGGCTGGCCCGGAGGGGTGGTCGGGATTGTGGCCAGTCGCCTGGTGGAACGTTACCACAAGCCGGTGATCCTGTTGACCGGCGAGGATCCGATTTCCGGTTCAGCCCGCTCAGTGCCCGGATTACACATCACAGAGGCGATTGGCGCCCAGGCTGATCTGCTGAATAACTTTGGCGGGCACCCGATGGCTGCCGGGCTGTCCCTGCCTGCTGTGCATTATCCTGCTTTTAAACGGCGGTTTTTAGCAACGGTTGAAGCCCAATTGCCCTCCGGTGCGGTTGGTGAGTCGATTGAAATCGCCGGATCCCTCCGCCTTGACGAGTTGGACCTGGCGCTGGTGCGAGAAATCTCGCGCCTGGGTCCCTTTGGCCAGGGAAACCCGGCTTTGAACTTCCGGGTGAACGACCTGCGAGTGGTAGCAGAATCCACTGTGGGGATTGAACGCGAACACCGCCAGGTGACGGTCGCCGACAAAGAGAGCAACGAACTGCGCCTGATCTGGTGGAATGGCGCTGATGAGCGGCTGCCCGAGGCGCAATTTGACCTTGTGTGCCGATTAACAGAGAGTGATTACAAGGGTACACCCCAACTCAGCGCAGAATGGATTGATTTCCAGCTTTCTGAAGCAGGAAAGGTAGAAATTGCCGCCCGCCAGGTGGAGCTTATCGATTATCGAGCAAGCCCTCACCCACAGGCTCAATTAGCCCAACTTGTGCTCGAATCCCCGCGGGCTTTAATTTGGGGCGAAGGTGATTTGCCCAACGCGATGCCCTTCAAGGGCAGGCACGAGCTTGAAAAAATTCCGCACCTGGTGATCTGGACGACGCCGCCTTCACAAACTGTTTTACAGCATGTGCTGGAGCTTGTGCAGCCGAAACAGGTGACCGTTTTTGCTGTGGAACCTGGCATCGGTGAACTACATGCTTTTATGTCCCGTTTGGGCAGCGCGGCGAAATACGCGTTCAACAATTTGGGTGGGAGAGTCCGTATCGAGAGGTTGGGAGCCATCTGCGCTGCTAATGAAAGCGCGGTGCGCGCCGGGTTGCTGTTGTGGGAAGCCAGGGGGATGCTGTCTGTGAATTTTAAGGGAGAAGAGGCTCACATTCGTGCTGACAGACCTGAAGCCGATTTTGGAGCAAGTGCGTTATTGGAAACCGTGTTGAAAGAATTACTAGAAGAGAGCCGAGCTTATCGGAGATACTTCCGCCAGGTGGAATTGCGGTCGATTATCAACCGGTGAAAGGGTTAAAAAAACAGGCTGACCAATGAATCACGGGTCAGCCCATGGAGATGGCTGGTTTTTTTAGGCTTTACTTCATCCTGAAAACCCGCACAGCGCCAGCGCACCGGGACCGGTGTTGATGCCCAGAACCGGGCCGGTGATATTGATAATCAGCTTAACAGGATTAAATTCTTTTTGGATGCTTTCTGCCAGGCGCTGTGCTTCCTCCGGCACGTCCCCGTGTAAGACAGCGATGTGAAGTTTACCATCCCGGTCGAGGGAGTCAAAGAATTTCCTGTGCAGCATGTTCAGCATGGATTGATGGGTGCGCGCCAACCCGGCGGGTTCAACCCGACCGGTCTTGTGATTGATCCTGACCACGGGCTTCACTTTTAACAGGGCTCCCACCCATTTCGCCGCGTCACCAATCCGACCGCCGTGCTCCAAATATTCTAATGATTGCATAGCCACAACTTGGACAAGCTTCTGGCGCAATTTGGCGACCCTGGCGATGATATCATCCATGTCTGCATTGGCACCCCGGGCACGGGCAGCTTCCAGCACCTGCCAGCCCAGAGACATGGTCGGCCCTTTCGAGTCGATCACTGAGACCGGGATGGGCGCTTTTTCTGCGGCAGCTTTAGCTGTCTGGTAAGTCCCGCTCATGGCGGAAGATACGGTCAGGATCAGTGCTTCAGTTGCGCCGTTTTCAATGGCTGTATCGATGGCGGACAGGAAATCATCCTGGGTGGACTGGGAAGAAGTCGGCCTTTGCGGGTCGGTTTGAAAACGCTGGTAGAAAGCTTGAGGTGAAAGCTCAAACCGATCTTTGAATTGTTCATCGCCCCAAATGACGTACTGGGGCACAATCTGAATGGCGTACTTTTCCACCAGGTCAGCGGGAATGTCACAGGTGCTGTCGGTGATAATCGCGATCATACAGGCCTCCCGAAATTATAATTTGCTCACAGTGATTATAAACGATATTGATTGCTGTGGGTGTATGGGTTCAATACATTGACTGGCGAACCTTTGGTTAGCTGGTAAAATTATCTTTGCAGATATATCTGCCGCATCGGGGCACCTCCTTTGTTGGTTTTCCACCCTTAAGGATCGCCCC
>ERZ795049.176-NODE-176-length-100048-cov-18.803766_pt1 | contig 100048 bp, 73 predicted proteins | sample MGYA00375133_ERZ795049 | MGnify/ENA primary metagenome ERZ795049 (study PRJEB30178, sample SAMN05720147) | activated sludge metagenome | isolation source: anaerobic digester from wastewater treatment plant | place: Japan | collected 2015-04-20 ...
TTGCGGCCATAGCGCTTGGTTGGCTGTGCTTGCGAGTACTCTTCGCCCCGAAGACAGTACGGAGGCGTCCTAAACAACGATTTTATACAGGAAAACGTCAGCTTTAACTATGACAACAACGAACATGGCATCGTCTGCGAGGGGAGTGGGGAAGGTCTATTAATACAAAATCTGTAAATTGTTAAACAATGCGCAATCACTATTTCAAATGAACAATTCTCCGTGAAAAATGTATTAACAAATTAAAGATAGAGGTCTTGCACCGAATATTGTATAATATCCGGTGCAAAATGGTGATAAAATGGAAATTTCATATAAAGAGTCGGTCGTCAAAAAAATAGAATCATTTGAAACGGGAACTGTGTTTATAGCCAACGATTTTCTGGAAATCGCAAGCTATGAACGCATTCGTAATATTCTTAACAGATTAGTAAAGGACGGAACTATTCATCGTATTTTAAACGGGGTATATTACCACCCCAGATATAGCAAACTAATTGATGAATATGAAGCACCAAACGTACACCAAGTTGCCCTTGCTATTGCCAGAAAATACAACTGGACAATTACTCCTTCTGAAAACACCGCTCTTAATATTCTTGGTCTATCTACACAAGTTCCAGCCAAATGGGTTTATCTTTCGGATGGGAGATATGTCACTTATTCTTTTAGGGGTATTGATATTGAATTCAAGAGGAGAAGTAACGGCGAGATATCCAATATGTCCACGATTACATCAATGGTGATTCAAGCAATAAAGGCAATAGGAAAAGACAGGATAACCGAGGAACAGATTGATTCATTGAAAAAGAGACTTTCCAGTGAAGAAAAGAAAGCACTATTAAGAGAAGGTAAGGCCGCAACCGCTTGGATTTATGAAATTTTACGAAAAATAGGGAGAGAAGATGAGTAATATGATGTTTGCCTGGGATAAGATAAAGCAAGAGGATTTGATTGTCCTGATAAGAAATACTGCAAACAAGATGAAGATTCAAGAAACAGTTGTGGAAAAAGATTATTGGGTTTGCTTTATTTTGGATTATTTGTTTCATCAATCGGAGTGGAATAAATCATTTACTATTAAGGGAGGTACGAGTTTATCAAAGTGTTTTTCTCTCATTGACAGATTTTCAGAAGATATTGACTTAATTTTGGATTGGCGATTACTGGGATATGAGAAGGATGAGCCGTGGCAGACAAGATCAAATACAAAACAAGACCTCTTCAATAAAGAAGCGAACAAAAAAACGGAAATGTTTTTAGCTGAAGTTTTCATTGTACAAATGAAAAGAGAATTAGAAGATATACTGACAGAGCCGTTTCAACTCATAATTGATGAGAAAAATCCGCAAACTATTCTTTTTTATTATCCTAAGTTTTTTTCTTCAGATTATCTTACAGAGGCGATACGGTTGGAGATTGGCTCGTTAGCTGCATGGACACCATCAGAAACGGCTTGGATAGAACCATATATTGCCGTTGAGTATTCGCAGGTATTTGAAGGCAAAAAGATTTCTTTAAAAGCTGTTTCGGTAGAGAGAACATTTTGGGAAAAGGCAACTATTCTTCATCACGAGGCTAATCGTCCGAAAGATTTAAGAATACCGGCACGATATGCTAGACACTATTATGATATCTACTGTATAGCTAACTCAGTTTATAAGGAGAGGGCGTTTGCAGAATTAAAATTGTTGGAAAAAGTTGTAAAATTCAAGGCTAAGTTTTATCCGAGAAAATGGGCAAAATATGAGGAAGCGACAAAAACCCATATCAAATTGGTTCCTGATAATTATCGAATTGAAGAATTGAGGAATGATTACGAGCAAATGAGGGAGATGTTTATGGGAGAAAGCCCGAAGTTTGAGGATGTTATGGAAACTATTCGCACCTTGGAATCAGAGATTCACAAAATATGATTTCTGCACCGAATATTGTACAACATCCGGTGCAGAAAATTGTGTAAATTGAAACCATGTTAGACCTTCCCCACCGTAGTACTGTTCGAGTTCGTTATGATCGAGCGTGTACGTTTACCTCGATTCAGGAAAAATGGACGTAAATTTGGCGAGTTTTCGTGCAAGCGCTGAGGAGGCGGTCTAATGGATCCGGGCGTACCTTAGGTGCTGGAGCGTGGAAGACTCGACCCGAGCCTGCAAGTAGATCGTCGGCATCGTCTTCGAGGGGAGTGGGGAAGGTCTAATTTCGGCTATCTTTTCAAATGCCAATTTCTGGTCAGCACGGTCAATCTTGGGGTGCTTTTGTAGCCAGGCGACTGTCGCTTTCAAAGTCCAAAAACAGTTCGTGGTCATCAACAACGATATGATACCTGGTTCTGTTAAAGGTGGTACGCACAAAGGGATTGTCATACCGCCATCTCCAGGTCAAGGGGATTGATTCGCCATTCAATTTAAAGGGGTCGTGCCATGAAAATGTGAAGGTACCCCGACCTGCAGCCTCGTAGGCCACTGAAAACCCATCGCCAAAGCCATCATCAGCAGCATCAGGAACCTCTTTGACCGTTATGGACGCGCTCGATAGAGCATCCATAAAGGCCGCAAACGAGCCCCACTCGTCAACGTCACCAATCTGCGCAATCCAGGCGTTTTGAGCCCCCTCGGCTACCAAATCAAAGGGCAGGCCACCATTTTCAAACACTTCAGGTTGGCCGGTGCGCCAGCTAGTTGGCTGATGCGACCAAAGGCCAACATAGCCATCATCCTTGCGCCCAAAGGTCCAGCCGTCCTTTTGGACAACCTCGTCAAAATGAGCGTGCGGAAAATATGCGTGAGTCTCATCTCTATAGGCAAACTGACTGATGTTCAGGGGGGCTGACGGAAATTGAGGAGCATATAAAATGATAGCAACATCGCGATGTTGGGCAATTCTTGGCAGGGCACCATCGCCGGTCCAGTAGCCACTGCCATGCTCGTCGCTCTTTTGCCAGTCCCAATCCGGCGGCACTGGGTCGCCTGGATTCACAGGCAGCGTTCCTGGCAGATTTGTAAACACAACAGCCGACTCAGACAACGTCGCCTGCCAGGCGTGCACCTGCATTGCCATGTTGCCTTTTCGATAGTCCTGGACGCTGGAGAGCATGCTATGTGGGGTCTTGAAAGTCTTGGTGTAGACCTCGGTCAACAGCCCTGAATTGATGGCCCTCCAAAAGGCTTGATAAATAAAGAAAATACTGCACAGGACATCTTCAATTGGCTGAGTCAAATCAATGTATTCCGAGATTTGCGCAACTGCATCCAACTGACCTTCCCAAAGGTTGTAGCGATTTGCCACCTCCAGAGTCAGGGGCAGGACAGGCCATGCAGTAATGGCACCCATTGACCACCATAAAGGCAGGTGCTCCTCAGTATAGGAAAGGCCATATGGCGGCGGTGGCACTGGGGCATCGCATGACCCAGGCGGTTCTTCAGGCAAGGGCAAATTCATGCGCTGGCGACCCTCAAAGGGCTGGTCATGTAAGGCGACCGCTCGGATGGCGTACGGCATCACATACTTTTGACTGCGGGCAAACAACACAGTCGACCCTGGTGCGGCATCTATCCATGGGATCTCGGTGTCATCAAAAAACAGCTTCGTGACCCAAAACGTGTCTTGTTTAATAGCGGCCGGCTTGTCCTTGATGTATGAGCGGCCGTGGGTGGCCCCAAAATTTCCACGGTGCAGGTGTAACGCCACATCCAGCCAAAACAAATCCAAAACCATGCTCGCACGCTTTACAATCTCTTCGTCGTCTGCCCACTCGATCAAGCTAATCAAGGGATTCAGGTCCCAGTTGTAGTAAACGTCGGAGTGCCACTCGGTAAAGCCCCAATGGGCGCGCTCGTCAAGCCATTTGATGATTTCAGCGCGAGCACGCTTGCGGTGCCAAGCACCGTTTTCACCAGTGACCGTGAAAATCCGGTCAGGAAAACGCTGGCCCATCAGATATTCCACGGTGCGAAAGATCAGGATGTGATTTTCAGACCAGTACCACATCTTGTCCACGACTGGCTCGCCGTTGAATTCCCGCTCAGGTGTGGGGTCGGTGTACCAGTATTTAAACGAAAGCAGGGCATCTTCAATCCTGGTGCGAAGCTCCGCTGGCAGGGCTGGATGCTCGTCAACTGCATACAGCAGGTTAATCAAGCGGGTCGCATCAAAATCTGAGGTGTCTCGCAGGCGATACATCTTTTCAAAAACTGCGTCAAAGGCATTCAACGGGACCGAGTCGGCGGGAACTTCTGGAAAACCTGGCAATTGCTCACAGGCAAGATGGGCCAGCAGGTGCATTGGATTTGCGCCATTTAGCGCAATCGAACATGAGTGCGTCAGGAACTCGACCTGACGTGCCCTTTGCCAGTCTGGAATTGTGGGCTGGACTGGGTCAAGGTCAGGAGGGGGCAGGTCTGTGGGCTCCTCAGTATCATCAAGGTCATCGCCCAGTTCGTCACCTAAGTCGTCGCCCAGTTCATCGCCTGCCACATCGTCACCAGCAAGGTCCGATGCATCCTGAATGTCGCCTAGGTCGTTTTGGATGTCCTGGACAATATCTAGGTCTTGGACCTCTTCATTGACATCAAGCACATCATCCGCGGCATCAGTCATTGCCTGGTCATCAAAACTATCGCTAACCGTGTCTTTGCCAGCGCAAGCAACCAGCAAGACCACAGCAACTAGTGCCCAACGTGCTAGATTCATTACATGCCTCCCAAGGAAGAACCTAAAAATTGTAACACGCCTGAAACTTTAAAGGATTTTTCCTTTTGCATCCAATTTTCCCTGCAATTCCAGCCAAAATTCGTGTTTCACCGCCAAAGAACAGTATATAACTTACCAAGATTCGTAACCAAACCACCCAAATTAAATCGTTGGGCGAGTTTGTTTTGACACGACTATGAAAATGATTATCATTCTGAAATGTGTTCTCCTGGGGAGAAAAAATGACACTGAGCCAAGCTGCGGCAGGAAAAAAGCTGAAGGTAGTTGCTTTGAAAAAGGGCAACTGCAACCGTTGTAATCTTGCCAGCCTTGGTATCCATGTTGGTGATGAGGTGATTATTCGCCGTTGTGCACCATTTTCAGGGCCCTTGCTTGTGGAAGTCCTGTCTTCTGGGATTCAGCTTGCAGTGGGTCGTGGTATGGCATCCCGCATGGAAGTGGAGATGCTAGATGAGTAAAAAAAAAGTCTAAAAACCCTCGATGGTGAGGGGCCTCTTATTGCACTGATTGGGCAGCCCAACAGCGGAAAAAGCACCCTTTTCAACGCCCTTGCTGGATTTAAAGCCAACACCGGAAACTTTCCTGGAACGTCTGTGTCGTTTACCAGAAGCGACGTGGTTGTGGCTGGCCTGTCCATGCGCCTAGTTGACCTGCCTGGGACTTATTCATTACATCCGTTTGATGCGGCAGAACAAGTTACCCGTGACTTCCTGTTGTCAGGCCAGGTTGACGCAATCATCAACGTGGTCGACGCCTCGGTTATGTCCAGAAGCCTTGAGCTTACCGTGGAGCTGATTGAGACCGGGCTGCCTATTGTAGTGGCGCTGAACATGATGGATGATGCCCAACGAAAGGGAATTGCCATTGATATCAAAGCCTTGGAGGCCAAACTTGGGGTCCCAGTTGTTTCGACAATTGCTACCAGGGGTCAAGGGGTTTCGTCGGTCGCTTTAAAGGCCTTGCATGCATCAAAGTCAAAAAAGGCTGGAATTCCAGCGACATACGACCGAGACACAGAAGAAAGCCTGAACAGGCTCATGGCATCAATCCCACCAGAAGCAGCTGACAAGCTTGGGGTTCCAACACGGTTTTTAGCGATTCGCCTGCTTCAAAATGACGAGGCCATTGGCAAAGTTTTTCAGGAATTGAGCCCTGATGCAGTGGAACTGGCGAACAAAGAACGCAAGTTTCTTGCAGATGAACATAACTGGCCGGAAGAAAGTGTGTTTGCCTCCCACCGCCATGCAGTGGCTATGGACCTGTTTGAAGAGGTAGCAAGGGTAGTTCCAAGGCAAAAGCTTAGTTGGCGAGATCGAATCGATAACGTTTTGATGCACCCATTTTGGGGATTCATTGGAGTTATCGTCGCCCTTGGTGGGCTGTTTACCCTGTCATTTGTTGTTGGAGATGCCTTAGCCGGCCTTATTGAGGCCCCTTTCGAGCCCTTGACCGAGGCAATTGGAGCAAAGGCCGAAGATAGCCTTTGGTGGGCCATGCTCGGCGGTTTAGTTGACGGCGTTATAGGTGGGGCCGGCATTGTTTTGCCTTTTTTGCTGCCCCTGCTTTTGCTGATGTCTTTTTTAGAAGACGTTGGCTATTTGCCCAGGGCCGCTTTCCTGGTCGATGGCTTGCTGCACCGCATTGGATTGCATGGCAAGAGCATCATTCCTTTGATCCTTGGATGTGGGTGTAATGTCCCGGCTATCATGGGTGTCAGAATCCTAGAAAGTACCAGGGACAGGATTATTACTGCCCTGTTGATTCCTTTTACCGCTTGTTCTGCCAGAATCGTGGTCATTTTGGCTCTTGTCGCCGGCTTTTTGGGTCCATGGTGGGCGCTAGGTGTGTTTGTCCTGAACATCCTTGTCACAGCCTTGGTGGGGCGCATCCTGTCTGCCTTTGTGCCAGGTAGCGCTCCTGGACTTTTGATGGACATTCCACCTTATCGCTTGCCGCCTCCAAAGGCTTTGGCCCAAAAAACCTGGTTTCGCATCCGCGAGTTTTTGGTCCATGCATGGCCAATTATCATCGTTGCGTCCATAGTGATGGCGGTTCTTCAATACGCTAAGGTCGACGGGTACTTGAACAGTTTCTTGTCGCCTTTGACATCTGGGGTGCTTGGTCTGCCTGTAGTAGTTGGCGTTACCCTGATTTTTGGTGTTTTGGCCAAAGAACTGTCACTTGTGCTGCTTTATGCAGCTCTTGGAACCAGCGACATCATTTCAGTGATGAGCACCACCCAGATTTTGACCTTCACCCTTTTTGTGACCTTCTATGTCCCCTGCGTGGCAACCATTGCCGCCCAAATCCGCGAGATCGGCTGGCGCTGGACCCTAGTCAGCGTGGCCCTAAACACAGTAGTGGCGGTCCTGATTGCAACAACCATTGGGCGCCTTGGGTAGTGGGGGGCGAGCAATGAGAACCGACACGTACACAAGGTGCAGAGGCGTCGGTCTTATTGAGATCCGTTTTAGCTTGGGGTACCAATTAGCGCAACTTGATTATTAAACAAGATTTGACGCTTACTGGACGCTACTTCAGCAATACTGCTGCGCGGGTGTTGGAGTTTCCTACTACTTCGGGTTTGAGGCCTAGTTGGATGGCTTTTGCAAGCAGGTCAGCGATTGGCTCTTGGCTCGTTATGACTATGGAGCGTTTTGAGGCCAGGTCCAACAAGCTGGCATCGTCTACTTCGATGACCCAGTCCTTTAACATGGGGATGTCCTTTGTTGCCCCCAGAACTCCGGGGTTGTCTGCGTAAAGATAGCCTTTGAAATCATTACAGTACCATGTCACAGCTGGGTCGTGTAGATTCCAAGTGCCCGCAGTTTGCAGGCCAGCTTGGTTTAAGCCTTCGCAAATTGCCTGAGTACCACTGGAATAATCAGGCCTTAGCAGATCCTTTCCGTTTGCCACTATGAAAGCGCCAGCCAGTACAACAGCTGCCACGACTTCAACCATTATGCGCTGGCCAAGACTGCGGGCCAAAATTCCAACCATCAGCGCAAATCCAGGCGCGACAGGCACCAAGTAGTGGGAAATCCCAGTGGCGGATACAGTCAAAGGCAAAACGCCACCAATGACCAAGGCCACTGCTACCAACCCGTCGTCTCGCCGTTTTACTGCGGCAAAAACGCTGACTACCGCACCAGCCAACCACGGAATAATCAATGCCCATTCGCGGCTAAATATCCAGTTGGCGTATGTAAATCCAGCACCCTGCCCTACCACCGCGTCAGACATCCTGTTAAACAAGTTGTAAACGAAGTAGGCATCAAAAAACGGCCTCCCATGAATCGCAAGCATTGCAATATGCCAAGGTGCGGCCACCAAAAGGACTACAACAAGAGCAGCTAAAAGCGGCTTCACGCGCCTGAACTGTGGGAAAAACTGCAACATAATCAAGGCAATCACAAATGGGATTGGGGCTACAAACTTGGTCAAGGCTGCAAGCCCCAGCAAAACACCGCCGATTATCGCGCTGCGCCATGTACCCTTGCTTGGCGCAAGCAAACACACAAAGGCCCACATCCCAAGCGCAGTACCAGGGACGTCCATCATTGGTCGTCTGGCATTAAAGTAAAAAACCGCTGTCGCCAGCAGGGTGCCAACCGAGATCAGAGCCGCCGCTTTTGACAGGCCTACCTTGCGGCCAACTTGGTACACGGCAAGCAACAGCGCCAAGCCAGCCAAAACCCCTGGTAATCGCACGGCAAACATCGTTTTCCCAAAAAACCACTGCGAAATCGTCAGGGTCCAAATTACAAGCGGCCCCTTTTCAAAGATTAAAGCCCCCTGCCAAGTGGGATGAAACAGCCGGCCGTCCCTCAAGGCCTCATCAGCAATCTGGGCATAGATGGCATCATCACCTGGGATAACGCTGCCTGACCAAGAATTAAAAGCCAGCAAGCAAGCAGCCAGCGCAAAAAATGCCCAAGGAACATAAGAGGGTGTAGTTTTATCTAGGTGTGAATTCATTGGCTTATCCGCCAATTTGGGGGCACCTGGTTTACTCGGCGTCCTGCTGATCGGCCTGCATTTGGGTTAAAACGGGCTTGCGGGCAGCTAAAACTTCGTCAGGTCGACTTACGCTGGTCAAATTTGGAGCTGAATGCAAAATGTCAGGATTATCAATAGCTTCCTTGGCGATGTTTTCCATGACTTCAACAAACTTGTCCAAGGTGGCCTTGTCCTCAGTTTCCGTAGGCTCCACCATCATCGCGCCCTTTACAATCAGTGGGAAGTAAACTGTTGGTGGGTGGAATCCATAGTCCATAAGCCTTTTGGCGATGTCCATCGTCTGGACGCCGTTTTTGGACTGAAGCTTGTCGGAAAAGACCACTTCGTGCATGCAGGTGCCAGGATAGGCAACGTGATATGTATCAGCCAGCCTAGCTCGCACATAGTTCGCGTTTAAAACGGCCATTTCTGCGGCCTTGGCCAACCCTGCACCACCCAATGCACGGATGTAGGTCAGCGCCCTGACTAACACCAGAAACTGCCCGGCAAAGGTGCGAATCCTGCCAATACTGTTGGGGAAATCAACTGAAAGGGCAAAGGTTCCATCGCCATTGCGCAAAACTCTGGGCACCGGCAAAAACGGCGCCAGTTCCTCGACAACGCCTATTGGACCTGCGCCTGGTCCTCCACCGCCGTGTGGGGTGGAAAACGTCTTGTGCAGGTTAAAGTGAATCACGTCCAACCCAAGATCCGCCGGACGATACTTGCCCATAATCGCGTTGAAGTTTGCGCCATCGCCATACACAAGGCCACCACCTTCGTGGACTATTTTTGTGACCTCTGCCACATGTTCTTCGAATAATCCCAAGGTGTTTGGGTTGGTAATCATGATACCAGCCACATCATCGTCCATCGCCGCGGCAACGGCGGCAGGATCCAGCATCCCATCTTCAGTGCTCTTTACAGACACGACCTTGTAACCGACTAAGGCACAGGAGGCTGGGTTGGTGCCATGGGCTGTGTCTGGAATCAAAACCTTCTTTCGAGCGTCGCCCCTAGCCTCAAGCGCCTTGCGAATGACCATCATTCCAGCAAGCTCACCATGGGCTCCAGCCGCAGGTGCCAGTGAAATCGCAGGCATTCCCGATAGTTCAGCAAGAGCGTCCTCAAGTTCGGCCATCACGGCCAAGGCGCCCTGAATCTTGTCCTGGGGAAGCAGTGGATGCAGACCAGTAAAGCCTTCCAATGCTGCGGCATCTTCACACACCCGTGGGTTGTACTTCATGGTACAGGAACCCAAAGGATACATCCCCACGTCAATTCCAAAGTTCATCCTGGAAATCCTGGTGAAATGGCGAACAACCTCAAGCTCTGAGGTCTCGGGGAACTCAGGCTCAGTTTTTCGCAATAAATGCACTGGGATAGCGACCTTTCCATCTTCACACTCTGGAACCTTAAAGCCACTGCGACCAGGAGTACCACGTTCAAAGATTGTCGGTTCTGCAAACTCAAGCCCACTGCGTGCGTTCATGTTTACCTCGACTGTCAAAGTTTAAGTCTTCAATCAAGCCTCAAAAGAGCGCTGCTTATCCTAAAGTTTTTTCTCGATAGTCGCTGCAGCCTTCAATTTCTGCACCAACTCACGTCGTGCCTTAAATGTGGCACGGTTCAACAGGCTTTCACGAATCTGGTCTGAGACTTCCTCAAGGGGGCGAACTCTTTCGTCTTTGATCTCGATAAGTTTAATGATGTGAAAACCAAAGGTTGAGCGTACAAGCTCCTGAGTGTAAGTGCCAGGTTTCAATGCGAAGGCAGCGTCTTCAAACTCTTTGACCATTACGCCCTTGCGGAAAAAGCCCAAATCCCCACCCTTGTCTTTGGACATGATGTCTTCGGAATACTCGGCGACCACCTTGGCGAAATCTTCACCTGCCTTAAGCTTTTTCAAAGCCTCCAAAGCCTTAGCCTGCGCCGCCTCTACCTGCGCAGGAACCGCATCTTTGCCAACTTTCACAAGGATGTGCTGCACATGAGCTTGGGCTGGGTCAGTGTAACTCTTGATTCCAACTTCATAAGTCTTTTGGACTTCTTCGTCGGTAACAGACACTGCGCCCAATCTTTCAAGCAGCTTGGTCAAAGCAATCTTTCGTTTCAGGTCCTGTTTAACGTCTTCGGCAGTAGTCTTTTGATGAGTCATATAGTTTTCAAACTGCTCTTCAGTCTTGAAACGCCCTTTGTACTTTTCAAATTCGGCTTCAATCTCCTCTGCCGTGATCTGGATTTCGAGCTTTTTGACTTCCTGAGCAATCAATTCCTCTTCAATCATCCGATTCACAATATTGTCACGGATTTTGGCGAACCGCTCTTCAGGGATTTCGCGGGCCCCATCCTGGGTAATCCTTGCGATTTCCTTGTTGAAGGCCTCAGCATCAATGGGAATGCCGTTTACCTCGGCAATCGGCCCTGTTGGAGGTTTATACCCCTCGGCCTCCTGCTCGGCTGCGGCCGCAACTGGAGCCTCAGCCGCTGCCGCCTCTTCCTTTGCTCTCTTTTTGCACCCGATGCTAAAAACAAACGTGGCTGCGATAGCCACCGTCAACAACTTCCTGGTCATGGAAACCTCCATCAACGAAACGCCGAGATAATACCGCGACGAGCCTTTACTGTAAATGATGTCTAATCCTCTTCACGCACGATATGGGCACCTAGTGCACGCAGTTTTTCATCGATCCGCTCATATCCTCGATCCACTTGGCGGATGTTGTTAATCACTGATGTCCCATTCGCCACCAGACTTGCGATTACCAATGCCATACCAGCCCTTACATCGGGGCTTTCAAGGTTGGCCCCATAGAGGTCGGATTTCCCGACAACAACGACTCGGTGGGGGTCACATAAAATTATGTGAGCACCCATGCGCACCAGGTAGTCCACGAAAAACATCCGTCCCTCAAACATTTTTTCGAAAAACAAGACTGTTCCGGACGCTTGGGTGGCTACTGTTATGGCTATGCTCATCAAGTCAGTTGGAAACTGCGGCCATGGGGCGTCGTCAATTTGCGGGATTCCGCCATGCAAATCGCTTTTGATTTTCAGCGTTTGCTCGCCTGGTACGAAACAACTGCCGTCTTCTTTAAATTCCATCTGGACACCAAGCCTTTCGAAGACGTATTTGATTTTCCTTAAGTCATGGGCTGAAGCATCAGCAATATTGATACCTTTGGGGCCGCCAATTACAGCGCCTAGACCGATGAAAGAGCCAATCTCCAGATAGTCAGGTCCAATGCGGTGGCGCGTCCCACCAAGAGCATCTACCCCCTCGATATGCAGCATGTTTGTGCCGATGCCAGTGATCTTGGCCCCCATGGAGTTCAGCATCCTGCAAAGGGCCTGGACATGAGGCTCGCAAGCGGCGTTTTCAATAATCGAGGTACCCTTAGCCAACACTGCAGCCATCACCGCATTTTCGGTTCCAGTAACGCTGGGTTCATCTAAAAACATGTGAGTTCCAACCAGCTTATCTGCCTTCAGATGGTAAGAATCTTTGATTTCAAGGGTGGCACCCAAGGCTTGCATCGCATCAAAATGGGTGTCAACCCGTCGACGCCCTATCACGTCTCCACCAGGTGGGGGTAAAACAACCTCGTGAAACCTTGCAAGCATTGGTCCAGCCAAAAGAATCGAGGCTCTGATTTTGTTACACTCGCCCCTATCCAAGGTGGTTTTGTGAATGTTTGCGGCCTTGATGGTGACAGTTCCACCGTTTGACCAACTAACAGATGCACCCAAGTCGGCTAGTATCCTACACATGACCTCGACATCTTGGATGCGTGGCACGTTGTCTAGGACTACTTCCTGGTCAGTAAGAAGGCAGGCCGCCAAAACTGGTAACGTCTCGTTTTTATTACCAGACGGATGAACCGTCCCCTGAAGTGGATACCCACCTTCTATGATGAACCTACCCATCTAAGCCTCCATTGCACTTAGCAAACCCTGTTTGGCAAAAAAGACAGAAGCATTTGCCAACACGCCACTATCAGCAACCGCACTTGTTATAAAGGACTGCCCAGCATAATCACAAAGGCAGGCCACCACCCCGGCTTGGCGTGAGGCATCAAGGTCGGCAAAGGCATCGTCTAGGACCAAAACTGGCGTCTGACCAGTAAGCGACTGATATTCCAAAGCTTCTGACACCTTCCAAGCCAACATCAGCACCTTTTTTTGACCCCGGCTGGCGTGCCCTCTGGTTGGAAGCCCCAAAAGGCCAACTTCCATGTCGTCAGCCTGTGGCCCAGCAGTGGTGTAACCCAAGGCAAAGTCAGCATCACGGCGCTGATGAAAAGCCTGAAGCAGCAGGTTTTGAGCGCGGCTCAAAGGGGCGTCCTTAGGGAACCACTTGGATTGATAACCAACTTCAACGCCCAAATCATTTCCTGCCATCTGGGCCAAGATATCAGGAAGCCTGTTGGCGATGCTGTCCAGGGCCTCGAATCTGGCAGCCAAAAGCTCTGCGGCCGACTTAGCTAAGGCCTCGGAAACAGCCTCTAACAGTTTGTGATCATATGCTCCAGCATCAGCTTTAAGCAGGGCATTTCGTTCCTTCAAAAGCCGCTCAAAGGTCGACAGCAGTATCCCCATCGTTGGGCGGCGCATAACCATGAATCTGTCCAAAAGCTGCCGCCGCCCGCTTGGACCACCTTCCAAAATGGCAGGGTCATCCGGAGAAAGACATGCAACTGCAAGTATGTCCAGGCAATCTCGCGCCGCTTTAATCGGGTGGCCATCGATTCGCACTTTTCGCATGCCACCAGCCAGCTGAACTTCCATTTGGCGCCCGCCTGGGTCAATCTTGGCGCTAAGCCAAGCAGCATCTTGGCCAGAGGTAATCATTTCCACTGAACGCGAGGTCCGAAAGGATCGCATCCACGACAAAAAGGAAATGGCCTCCACTAGATTGGTTTTACCTTGGCCATTATCCCCTAGAATCAGGTTAATTTTGGGTCCAGGGTTAAAAATCTGCGCTTCCAGATTACGGAAATTGCGGAGTTCTAAGGACTTGATCAGCACTAAGGTACCAACCTGGATGTAATGCTAATTATGGTCTAACTGGCATAATCAACTGGAGCAAGCCACCGTCTTCAGGGTTGGACAGGATACTGGCTGCGTCTTGATCACGTACGGAAACCAGCACCTCGCGCCCAGTCAGCGATGTTAGGGCATCCAGCAGATAACGATTGTTGTACGAAACTTCCAAGGGCTCGCCATCGTAGTCAACGTCTATCTCGACCACGGCATTTCCACGATCTGGATCCCTTGCTGAAACCACCAGTTTGCCGCTGGAAAGGTTTATGCGAACAAGCGGTGTCTTGTCAGCAGAAATCACAACTTGGGCCTGGCGGACAGCCTCGATAAAGGCGGCGCGTTCGACTTTGTATTGCCATTTGAATTGGTTTGGAATCACGCGGTTGTAATCTGGGTATTCCAATTCGACCTGTCTTACCAACAGGTAACCAGAGCTGGACTTGATCACAACAGAGGAACGCTCAAAACCTAGGACCACTTCTTCATCAGAATCGTCAAGGAAGCGTTTCAACTCGGAAATTCCCTTGCGATGCAGAATCGACTTGACCTGGTCCTCAAGGCCTTGTTCAAGCTCGACCATACGAACCAGTTTGGCCAGACGGTGGCTGTCAGTGGCTACTGCCTCGAACTTGACCTTCCCATCTTCATTGGAGGCGCGCAACGAAATACCGTTTAAGTTGGGACGCCCTTCATCCTGTGACATGGCAAAGCCCACCCGCTCGGCTATCTCGGTCAGCAGCGAGCTAGGCAAAGTCACTTCGAACTTTGGATTCGGTGTCTGAGCCTGAGGCATGTTGTCAGGCAGGATGCCTGGAATTGAATATTCAAGTCTGCCTGCCGAAAAGTCGGCCCAATAATTGGGCTGTGCCTTGACTGAGATAGGCGCTTCAGGCGCCATTTTGACCGATTCAGTCAACATCCTGGCAGAAAGTGCCAATTTTCCAGGCGTCAACACCTGGGCAGGAAATGATACGACCATGGTCACATCATAGGACTGAGCGGTAAGCTTTACCGTTGAATCATCAACGGACTCTAACAGTAAATTGGCCATAACGCTTGAAAGATTCTTGCTTTCCGGAATGCTTTGCACCTTGGAAAGAGCCTGGCTGAAATCTTTTTTAGCAGCTACAAAATCCATCTGAGTCTCCCTGAAAATACACCGGGTCTATCCTAGTGCGAATAGCTAGCACTAGTCAATTGCAAGAAAAGCCAAAAGTCACCACCTTGTGTTTGAAGGAGAGTCCACATCAGTTTTTTTGGCTGTGTGTCGGTCAGTCATTTGTCCAGACAAACGGGTTTGAAGCAGGCTCGGGCTGTTTTAGGATGGTTTTAAGCTCCGGGTTACTGCGCCGCGGTCAAAAACCCAGCATGGCGTCCCACCCAGTACGCCAACAGGAAATCCTCGGGTGAGTGAACCTGGCCGGCCACTGGCGCCCGAGGCCTAGTGATTTCGTAGGGATCCAGCCGCCAGATGTAGTTGTCGTAGTCGCGATCCTCCAGAGGGATCACGTTAGCGGCGTTAGAACGCCCCATCCGGTTGGTGCAGACAGCCTCGACGTCAAGTTGCCGCCCGCCGGGGTCACTGCGATCCTGGGGCAGCCGATGCAGCGTGCAGACGGCGTCATGCCAAGCGGCCTCGAACGTCGGTGCGACGTTCGGCCACGTCAGTTCACCATAAAGGAACGTGTATAGGCTGTGGGTCGACTGGTGCAGCGGAGGCGCGATGGGACTTTCAGGTTCCCAGATGCCGACGTGTAGCAGGTCCAGCAGCCGCTGGCGAACCTCGGGCCGTCGGTCCCGCCGCAACAGCGGATGGATCGCGTGAAATACCATGTCGATGTTGTCGTAGTTGGTATTGCAACCGCCAACGTACAAGATCAGCATCTCGGTCGTGGCGTCTAGGTATGACCCTAGGTCAACGAAGTCGATCTCCGGACAGTCGGTATAGTCGCCCAAGCGCAGCAGGCAGTCATCGTAGAAGTGCCGCAGGTCGGGACCGTCCCACTCATCCCGCACGGCGGACGACAGCGCCTCGTACGCATCAACGGCGATCTTCAGCCAAGACAGGGTCAGCAGCGCGTTGAAACCAGGAGTGTCATCCAGCGCACTGTAAAATAAGCGGCCGTGCTCGGTTACGCTGCCCGTGTGGTCGATGATCTGGAGCCCATTCTCGACTAGATGCCGCACGAACGCCAACACGTCCGAGGTGATCTGTGCGTGAATTTCCGGGTCCTCCAGCAAATCCAGTGCAGCAGCGTACCCAAACATTATGCCGTCCATCGTATCCTTGCTGACGTCGTCGTTGAAATACCAGCCCTCGTAGCCCGGGGCGGTGGACGCGACCCAGTGCTCCCGTCCTGCCGCGTCGAAAGTATAGGTAAAGCCAGGTCGCTGGTACGCACGGCCGTAAAGCCCTGGCACGCCGGTCACCGCAGTCAGGTGGTGTAGCCCGTCGACAGCAACCCGTGCGTTCTCAAGCGCCTCTGGAGCCCCAGTCACCGCCCAGCGGTACGACTGCGACGCTAGGTACATCGCGGTCCACAGCCCGGTGCTGGGCAGGTGTTCACGCGAAAGAACGTTCCCGTCGCCGTCCTCGCGCACCGTACGAATCAACCCGTCGTCCAGCAGCTTCTCACGAACCCGTGCGTCCAGGAATGCCGCCTTAGCCGCCAAGGAACCCGGCGCACCCGCCCACTCTTCGCAAGCCGGCACCTCCAACGGCACATCCGGCGTGGCGTCAGGCGGCACGTCAGGCACATCGGGCGGCACGTCAGGCGACGAGTCAGGCACGTCGACCACGTCCTCTACCTCACCCAGGTCGACCGCATCAAAGGCATCGTCCAAAGGCTCAGCGCCATTCCCGCAACCCCATACCACGCCCACAAGCGCCAGGACCGCCAACATCTTGATTTTGAAAGGCTTCATGATGATTTCTCACTCCAGTCAAGAAAGTCTAACAGCATTGGTAACGCTGTCAAGAAGACATGAGGAGCCGTCCCTGTCCCTGTCCCTGCCCCTGTCCCTGCCCCTGCCCCTGCCCCCGTCACCTTTTCCACCCCGTACCCGCCCTCGTCCCCGCCACCTTTTCCGCCTCTGTCCCAAAAAAACTAACAAACCCCTTGAAATTTTTTGCGCTACAACTTAAATATACCGCGTTGTGATTTTCACAGGTATCATACGCGGGCGATGGCGGAACGACAACGATATAAAATCCAAGAAAAAATTAATGCCGGAGGGATGGCGGAGATCTATAAAGCCTTCGCCGTAACGCTTGATGGGTTTGAAAAGCCTGTAGCAATAAAGCGAATCCTTCCAAGCCTTTCCAGTCAGCCTAAGTTCGTAAATATGTTTTTGGACGAGGCGCGACTGTCAATGCACTTAAACCACGCCAACATCGTCCAGGTTTTTGATGTTGGACGTGCCCAAGGCGCCTACTTCATTGTTATGGAGCTGGTTGAGGGACACAACCTTCGACAAATATTCCAACGACTTAGTGAAGTTGGGCTGCGTTTTCCGGTACCTGTCGCCCTGTATGTCGCAAGTGAGATGCTAAAAGGGCTGGCTCACGCCCATGAACGCCGTGACAATATGGGCAACCTTCTGGGCATCGTTCACCGAGACGTATCGCCGCCAAACATCCTGATTTCACATCAAGGCGAAGTAAAAGTGGCGGATTTTGGGCTTGCCAAGGCTACCTCCCAAGCTGAGATAACAGACCCTGGCGTTGTAAAGGGCAAGTTCAGCTACCTGTCGCCTGAGGCCCTGGATGGACGTGCTATCGACCATCGAGCCGACATTTTTGCTGCCGGCATCCTTTTGTGGGAATTGCTTGCAAACAGGCGCCTGTTTTTGGGTGTAGACGAACAAGAAACAGTGCAGCTTGTCCAGGAAATGGAAATCCCAAGTCTGGCCCTTTTGAACCCAGATGTTCCAGAAGAGCTGGACCGTATGGTGCTAAAGGCATTAAACCGCGACCCCAGAAAGCGTTGGATTAGTGCCCGGGAAATGTCTGATGCGCTGACTGATTATCTGTTTTCCAAAGGATTGAAGGCCTCAAATTTCGAGCTGGCCGAATTCCTGCGGTCGGTGTTTGAACACCACGAAGTGCTGGAAGAAGGTATCAATCATGAACGAATTCAAGCCTTGATTCAGGAAGAAATACTCAGTCTTTCAGTGATTCGTTATGCAGGACAGCCTTTGCCTGTTGAAGGTGCGACTCCGATTTTACTTGACACCATGAGCAGGCTAGGTTCTGGACGTATTTCCCAAGACGACCTGATGGGACGAGCCGCTATTTCTGACGGAAGGCGCCCGGCAACTCAAAGCATGGCGATAGTAGACCTGCTTGAAGGCCGGGAGACAGTTCCAATGGTTACCGTTGGCCCGCCACCACCGAAAGAGCGCCATCTTGCCGTATGGATCGTCGCCGGAGTGCTGGCCGCTGCAGCGCTGGCCACAGGTGGCTATTTCCTGTGGACCAAGGTTATAGCCGGTTAAGCGAGGGCTTTAGCTGAAACATCCTTTCCCCATACATAACCCTGCAATTCTGGGAGCTACGGGCTCGCTTGGACAAATCGCGTTTAGGGTCGCTCAAACAAACGGACTTAGAATTCCAGCCATAAGTGGTGGTATGCGACAGGACTTGCTGTTAGAGCTTGTTTTAAGCGGCCGCCCCGATTTAGTCGTCAGTTTTACGCAGCCAAATCCAGAGCTTTTGGCCGCCATTCGCAAGGTAAATGCCAAATTCAACACCGGACCTTCAGGACTTTTGGCCGCATGTGCTCATGAAGACTCTGATGGGACGTTGATTGCCATTTCAGGAATGGCTGGACTAGCGCCAGCCCTTAAGACTCTTGAGCTTGGGCGTCCTTTAATCATGGGCTGTAAGGAGGCCATGGTTGGCGGAGGCCAGCTATTGATGCATCAGGCTAAATTGGCCAACCAAAAGATTCGGCCATTAGACTCCGAGCATACAGCTGCCGCCATTCTGATTGATATGGCTGGAGGTTCAGACCAGATAGACCGACTGATCCTGACCGGTTCAGGAGGCTCTCTACGCGATGTAAGTCAAGAAAACCAAAGGTATATTCCTGTAACGAAGGTGCTCACCCACCCAGTGTGGCGCATGGGCCCCAAAATAACGGTCGATTCCGCAACCATGATTAACAAGGCGATGGAAGTAATTGCGGCGTCCATACTGTTTGACATGCACTGGCAAAATATCGACGTACTTTTGGATCCAACGGCTAAAGTGCACGCTGCAGCTATCACAAAGCAGGGCGAGGCCCTTGCGCTTGTGAACCCACCAGACATGAGGATCCCAGTAAGTTGGGCGTTGGGGCTTGAGATCGCGGATGACAGCGTCCACACAGGCGCCGATGCATTTGCAATAATTGAATCTCTGATCCCGCTTAATCCTGCCCAACGCTCGGTTGTTGAGCTTGGACACCAAGTTTTGGAACTGGGTGGAACCGCACCTATGGCCTTTGTAGCTGCAGACGAAGTTGCTGTTTCAGCGTTTTTAGACGGTCACATCACTGTAGACCAGATTGTGACGCTGATTAAAAAGACAATGGATACTGTTGGTCCGCAAGCCGCGAAAAGGTCCCCACTTGACGATTTGGCTTTGAAGTCCACGGAAAACGGAGCAAAGCTGGTCATTTCAGGCTTATTAGAGGATGATTTCCCTGCGTAAGCGCTTTGTGGAACCAGTGTGATGCAATCTGAAAAGACTAAACACTATCAGCGAGCCGATTCTAGGGCACTGTCAATATTGGCGACCATGTGCGGACTTTCTGACCTGCGTAGTGTCGGCCTGGAGCTTGATGAAGCAGAACGAGTTGGGGAGTCTGTGCGCCTGCACGTTACATGGGCTGGTGTAGGTGAAGGCTGGTTTCGTTTGCGCCGAAGTACACGTGAAACTGATGAAAACAGGATCAGCATCTCATTGGAAGGTGGCAACCTGGACAGACCGTTTACATTTCTGATTCGCAGACTTACCAAGGCTCTTTCAGGTAAATATTTGGCTGACGTGATGGCCCCATTTGCGCTTCTTGGACATCAAGATCGAGCAGTCCAGGAAATAACCCCGATTAATACTTGGGGCAGCGTCGATGGCTGGCACCAGTTCCTGTGCGACCACGCTATGGAGCGAAAACTCTTTGAAACTTTTAGATTTGATGGACCAAATACAACGATCACTCACGGCGATCTTGAGTGCCGATTTATCACCCCTCGCGCCCGCTTTAACCTGCCTCGCTTTTTTAACTATCCAGACCCACTAGGAGGCGACACGGATGCCTCGGAATCCTTTACAGATTTGCAGGATCTGGACGTAATTGAAGGCGGTCAAGACAAGCTGGAAGAGATGGTACGCCTGGAGGTTGCCAAGTCTGGGGATTTAGGCCCAGTGTTTGTAAATAGCACTTGCGTCCCTGTAATTATCGGTGACGATGTTGAAATGGTGCTGGCCGAATGCAAGGCAGAGTGCGCTCAAGGCCTGTACCATATGTCGGCTAGGACCGTACAACCAATAGATATAACCATTAGATTTCTCGACGCGGCCTTACAGCGTGCCAAGGATGCTGGTCTGGTAGCTAGCCATCCAGATGCAATCGCCTTGGTTGGGTTTAACGAGGTAAGTGGGCCAGGTAACTTGGTGGATCTGTTGACATCTGTTGGAATTGAGGTCACAGGCTCAATACTTCCAGATACTTCCGAACAAAGGATGGCCAATGCAGTAAAAGCCGGGTTACTTGTATGCAATCCAGGTAAACACCGAATCCCAATAATGAACAAGGTGTTTCGTGATTTGGACACCCAAAGGATTTTTCTTGAACCGCCTTGGGGTATTGAGGCGACCGTACAGTGGCTCACTGCGATAGGTGAAGCGCTTGGCAGAAAGGCGGAGATCAATGAGAAAGCCCAAAAACTTGCGAACGAAATCCTCGTTAAATCCCACCAAAACCATGTCCTTGGCTTTGTGATTGAGCCTGGACAAGAAAACAGGCTCTTGGCATCTGATTCGGCAACTGGTCTACCAGTTCTTAAAATGGTCTTAAGTCTCGGTTTTCCTGTAAAAATATGCATTTGGGGCCAGGACGCCCCTGCAGCTATTGACTCTGCACAACGCTTGGGTGCCAAGCTTGAAGGCACCAAAACTACCATTGCGTCTTTTACCAACGAAAAAGAGCTGGACCATGAGCTTGCCGAGGTGCGTGCTGTTTTTTCTGAATTCTTTTACGACAATCGATTGACTAGCAGAGGTTTGGCCCAATTTTCGGCAGGCGATTTTAGAATGGGTTTTTCAGGTGCAATATGGAGCATTGAAAGACTGCAACGCCTGACAAACATGCCGTTTTACAATCGTTACAGCTCGTACCTGGGCTTGGCCAATGGGAGGGGCCAATGAAAACTCTCTCGTGGCAAACTAGATTGAAAAACCCTTATATGGTCGGAGTTTACCTTGCAACCAATGCTGTAAAAGACGCGGTTTTAGTTGTTGATGGTCCGGATTGCCTGTTTTTTAAAGGCGAATATGTGCACGGCACACACGATTTACACTCGAATTTGCTTGACCCTGCAGGAAATCATCGAATTGCGCACACACTTGCGGACACCGTGAACGTGGTCATGGATCGGGAGCCTCACTTGAGAGACCTAATGGCACGTGTAGCACAGCGTGATGGGGTCAAGGCAGTCCTGGTGTCTGCCCTCCCAATGGCTTCAATTACAGGCAGCCAATATGACCGCCTTGCTGGGGAAGTGTCTGAAATTGTGGGAGTTCCCATCATGGAAGTGCCTGCAAAGTCACTTCAAACTGACTGGCTTGACGGCTACAGCGAGGTTTTAAATTCCCTAGCTAGGGGATTGCCCTTTGAAAGCGGCCAGACAAAGAAAGACTCAGTCGCGATAGTTGGTCCGTTGGTGCATCGCCTTGAAGGTGATGTTATGGCAGATCTTGCTGAATTAACAAGGCTTTGCGAAGAATCCCTGGATCTTTCAGTCGTGTCCATCTGGCCATCAGGTTCAGGAGTTGAAAATCTGGCCAAGATAGCCATGGCAGAAACAATAATTGCCCTACCTGCTGGAGTTAAAGCTGGCAAAATCCTATCGCGCCGCTTGGATGCAAAGCTGGTTCATGTTCCACAACCCTTTGGAACTGCTGCAACTGCCGATTTTTTGAATCTAATTGCCCAGGCAACAGGAAGATCAGAATTGGCAAAAAAAGCCATCGCTGCTGGCAATGCCCTAGTCCATGACACCGTGAAAAACGTGATACCTGCAGGCACCAAGCTCGCCTTGGTGGCAGAACCTGGCACCCTAGCTGAATTTGCAGGCTTTGCAAAAGACATCGGTGCAATTCCTGCGGCCGGGGTGTCTAGTGCTAATCCCCCCTTCAACGAACTACCTGGCGTAGAAGTCTTGGAAAATGCTGGACAAGTTGACCTCTGCATCACCAACAGTCGTGGAGCAGAGGCGTGCATTGACCGAAAGATTCCATTCATGGAATTTGGGTATCCATCGTACGGAACCCACTACCTGACCCCTTCTCCAACACTTGGATATTTTGGGGTTATCAATATGGCCGACCGCATCGCAAACGCCTTGCGATGGTGGGCTGCCGCAACAAGCTTACAGCCAACTACCACAGGGCCTTCAACCTCTGCATAAGTTCAGCCTTTTTTGGATAAGACTGTAAAAGCGTGTTCATTCGCTCTCGCAGCGCCGCAGTCTGCTCTTGGGACTTTTTCATGAACTCACTTCTTTGGCTTGCAGACATTTGCTCCATCGCAACCACGCCCAACGCCTTGGCCTCAATGATTGACTGCTGATTTTTGGTCAGATACTCATCAAGTGCTGCTACCGCGTTATCAACATTACCAGCGTGATTGGCCAGGATCTCAACAGCCTCTTCCAAGTGTTTAACACTTAAATCCCTGGGAGCATCTGCAGGAGTGGAACATGCACTCCAACCAATAATAGTCCAACATATCAGTAAGTTAACTCGACCTAACCAGCTTGTCTTCACCTGGCACCTCCAACAATCAGGTTGATAATACTGCAATCGACCCTATTTGTTAGCCGTCTGTCGCCTAAATGTGACAGAATTGACGTCCGAGAGCGAGGGAGAAATTGATGATAGAACTTCAGACCGCCCTAAGAATTGCAGGCGCCGTTTTTTTCCTGATAGCCGTGATTTTAGGGGTTTTTCGCCCAAATCTTTTTGAATTGTCCCCGTTAAAAAGGGCCATCAGAGCATACCTTGTGGTGTTGGCCGCAATGGGAGTCGCGATGCTGCTTGGGATTGTGCATACGCCTAACAAGGCAAAATCCCCGTTAGAGTGGCGAACCGATGTCGAGGAGGCCCTGCAATTCGCCCGCGATAATCAAAAGCCTGCAATCTTAGACGCTGGCGCCAGTTGGTGCGCCTCGTGCAGGCAACTTGAGGAGAAAACGCTTAAAGATGCCGAGGTTGTAAAGGCTTTGGAAAATCATGTGACTATTCACATTGATATGACCGACTTTGACCCGGCCCAAGAGCGGCTGGCCAAACTTGGGATTCAGATTAATGAGCTGCCAAAAATCCTGTTTTTCATGCCTGATGGACGATTAAACCCAGGAGCCACCCTTTCGGACTATGAACCACCATCAAAGTTTTTGGATCGAATAAAAGAATCCGCCACTTACATGGAACAGGCATATGATCCAGTTGGTACCTGGTTAAGTGAAAAAGGCATCTTCATTGCTCTACTTCTGGTCTTCTTAGCGGGTCTTGGAGTCAGTTTAACCCCATGTGTTTTCCCCATGTTTCCAATTGCTTTACCAGCGCTTGCAGGGATTCATCGTGGAGACCGCTCTGGACAGCTTTCATTTTCAAAGCGTCTAGCAAGGGCAAGTGCATTTTTAGGTGGCATGGTTGTCACATACACCACTTTGGGCATAGTTTCAGCCTTACTTGGCAAGGGTTTTGGCAGTTGGCTACAACACCCTATCGTTACCTGGACTTTAGTCATTATTTTCCTACTGTTAGCTATGTCGTACCTGAAGTTTTTTAATTTGTCCCTGCCATCCGGTTTAACCTCGAAACTTGGGCGCCGTGGTGATGGACTTTTGGGGCTTGCCCTTTTTGGAGGAGGCATTGGAATAATTGCAGCCCCATGTGCAGGCCCAGTTGTAGTTGGGATTCTGGCGATGATTAGCACAGCTGGAAATGTCGCGTTAGGTGCGATATTTATGGTGGCATTCTCACTTGGATTAGGTTCCTTATTCTTTGCGTTAAGTCTCTTTACAAGCATGCTGGATCGCTTGCCAAGAGGCGGCCCATTTATGGAGCGTATCGAAATAGGTTTTGCTATCGCCTTAACAACTGTCGCTATTTATTACGCTTCTACGGTAATGTGACCACTATTTCCAAGTGGGGCTTTTTTCAGTCACCAAGATAGCTGGCAATCAGGCCAGTACGAACCGGGAATTTGATGATCTGGCATTGTTGAGGGACAATCACTTGTAATGGTGAAAGCCACAGCTGCTGGGGCTGGGGCGAGACACTTTTGACACTTTAGGACTTAATGATTGATAATTAACGCGATTATGAGGGTGAGAATGAGCACAAAATTCAGACTTTTCATCCCAATACTATTATTGGTAGCGGTACCCGCCAGCAGTGCTGAGCTTACAACGGTGATGTCAGCGGCCGATAAGGAAGATCCTTTTGATGGAGTGCTGTCCATCAGCTATGACTGGCAGCTGCGCAAATCGCTGATAAGCCGTGAATTTCAATGTGATCCAACGATTGTAGGCTGCCCATCTCAACCGATGATTGTTACTAGGCCTGAGCTTAAATCGCAGCGGGTGTCACACAACATGAACATCGACCTGAGGTTTGGGCTTTACCACGATTTAGAGCTTAACATCCGGCTGCCTATCGTCATTCAAGATCAACTGAATCTTGGCTTTGCCACTGGGGTAGACCGCAGGAATTCCCAGGTTGATCCTGGGCTTGGCCGCTCTTTGTTTGAAGTACCAAACAATGGCCAAATTAGGTCTGGCTTTGGTGATATGGCCATTGGAATCAGATGGGCCCCCTTGGTCCAGTGGCGCCAGCCCAAACACCCCAACTTGGTGTTTGATGTGACCTATACTGCGCCTAGTGGAAAGGTGCGTGAGGCATCCAACACAGCAGTAGGCATGGGTTTGCACCAGCTCCACATTGAAGTAGCAGCTAGTAAGCTTTGGAGATTTATTGAACCATATTTCAGTATTTTCGGCGACTTGCGGTTCCCAAGCCCAGAACGCACCCTTTTTACGGATTATGGTGCTGAGGCTCAGATTTTGACCGGACCTGGGCAAAAGCTAGGGATGAAGATGGGAGCGGAATGGTTTCCATGGAGATGGCCGCGAAAAGACAACAAGCCAGGCCAGTATTTGTCGATAGACACTGGACTTGCGATGTCGTACACCTTCCGTGGGCGTGAAGCTACCGACCTGTTTGAAGCCCTTGGTTCTAGTTCGTGTGCATCTAATCCAGCGTGCCTGAGCTCCAACTCACTTAAAAACATGGCCGCCTATGATCGCACTTTAGCAGGGGCTCAAGGTGGACCAAGATCCCTCAACGGAATCACTGACGTGTCTGCATATGGCACCATTGGTGCTTGGGCAGGTATTCACCTCCAATCTATCCAATACTTTGAAGTGTCACTACTTTTCATGTATCAACGAGAGCTTCCGCACTACCTTACAACTGCGGTCATAGGCAAAGATTTAAGCAACCCCAGGGATGGCAGAATTGAGTATGTAAACGCCAACGGCGCAAACGAATTCAATCCTGTTTACAACAGTGATATTGATGAACCTGGCAGGCGATTTAAATCAGAAGGCACCAATATCTTTGGAGTTATGGTGCGTTTATCTGGAAAGATTTAACCTGATAAACTTCAAAACTGGCTGCTGACCTTGGGTGTTAGCCGCTGACTTTAGGTTCAAACTTTGCGCGCAATCGTTCTTTAACTATGTCAGGTACCAGCCCGGTCACGTCGCCACCAAAGCTTGCAACCTCTCGAACAACTGAAGAACTAATATAAAACTCGTCGGCACCAGTTACCAGGAACACAGTCTCCACGCCAGGAGCTAACTTGCGGTTCATGTGAGCCATTTGGAATTCAAACTCAAAATCTGACATCGCCCTTAAACCACGCACAACAACGTTGGCACCAATCTGCGCGGCATAATCAACCAAAAGGCCTTGAAACAACTCAACCCGAACCCCAGGGATATCAGACGTCACCGCCTTAAGCAGCTCAATCCGCTCTTCCATTGAAAAACAGCCCGCCTTCTTGGAGTTTATGGCCACCGCGACCACCAGTTGGTCAAAAATCGAAACTGCCCGCCTGATAAGATTGACGTGCCCATTTGTCACTGGGTCAAAAGAACCTGGATAAATTGCTAGTTTGCTCATAGTAAGAAACCTCTATTGGCTGCGCTGATAAAAAGTTACAGCGGAATCACCATATTGACGCCGTCTGTCTTGGATAAGAGAGCCAAAAACCGTGGGAAGTTCAGCCCTTTTGGGATGTTCAACACACACAATGGAGTTACTTTTAATCAAAGATGACCCCGCCAGCTCCATCAGCGTGATTTCATAAAGCCCTTGCTCATAGGGGGGATCCATAAAAATAATATCGAACTGCCGGCCCTTTCTGGACATGTACCTGATGGCTGATTGGGCAGTCATATGCAAGATATTGCCCTGCTTGGTCAGCCCCAATTTTTCGACATTTTCCTGAATTGCGGCAATTGAGCGTTCGTCGACATCGCACCAGACCGCCGACAAAGCTCCCCTGGACAACGCCTCAATGCCCATGGCTCCAGAGCCAGCAAACAAATCCAAAACTCTGGCTTCAACAACTCTGGCCCCAAGGATCGAAAAAACAGCCTCCCGCACCTTTTCAAGGGTCGGACGGACACCCCTACCCTTTGGAGCCACTAGGCGTCGCCCACCAAGGGCTCCCGCAACTATCCGCATTAATTCTTCTTACCCTCATTGCTGGATCCGCTTCTCAAGCTCATCCAAAGCTGCCAGGTTCCCGGCTTTGGCCCGAAGTTCAGCAATCAAATCCAAGGCGTCTTCTGTCATTCCAACGTCAATCAAAAACTCCAGATTTTGGACGTCGTCCAGCAACTCTTTTGGCACATCGGCGTACAGCTTTTCTTCTTCGGCCTTTGTATCGGAAACGGGGGGAATATTTATGTCGGAGATGTTGAACGTTGGCCTTTCCTGAGTACTAAAGGGAACCATCGGTTGGATTAGAGTCCTTTCCTCGAAATTACTGGAAAAATCGTCGCCATCATCTGCACTGACATCTGACACATCAAGTTCTTCAACCTCTGGTAATGCAGGTGTTGGAGGCTCCGGTGGTTTCGGAGGCTCTGGAGGCTTCGGAGGCACCACTAGTTTCAGAGGCGCCGGTGGCTCTGGTGGCGCCACTGGTTTCGGTGGCTCTAAAGGCTCCTCAATACCAATATCTTCATCAGCAACCAAGAATTCTTCGTGGAGATTGGAATCAGAGTGCTCAAAAACAATTTCAGCCCCAGATTGCACTGGTACCGCAGAACCAAATTGCAGCGCATCGGCAGCCACCTTGTCCCCAGGAGACAATACCAAAACCTTTTGGAAAATTTCGTCTCTTTCCCTAATCAGACCAGTACGGTCATATTGACGCGCCAATAATTTTAAAATGGTGGCCGCCTTTTGCGGCTGTCCCAAGAATTCAAAGACCTGTGCCAGCAAGTCAAGCACCTCAGGGTCATTTGGCCTGACCTTGTAACACGCCTGAAGCCTGCTTAAAGCCCTCAAGCCGTCCTTATTAGCAATAAATTCAGCGGCTAAGTCCTTAGCGACATCCCAATCATCTGGGTGAAAGTACAACAGTCTTTCAGCAACAACCACGCTTTCTTCGTCAAGCTCCTGACGCCGTAAGGCATCATAAGCAGAGCGAAACTCCGCCACGGCCTCGTCAAGCATCCCCTCCCTGACGAAATCCTCGGCCAGTCCAATCCGCAGCTTGGCATTGTCCGGGTCCAACCCCAACATTTTTTGTGCCACTTTAAGCCGACGCAAAGACTCGCCACTTTTTTCCAACAAACCTATGGCATCGCGGTACTGGATAATCGCGTCTCCAACCAACCCAATCTGCTCATAAAGGGCAGCCAAAGACAGATGCACCTCGACATTGTCCGGCTTAACCCTTTGAACCTGTTTGTAAACAGCAACCGCCTTCAGCAAAAACCCTTGGCTAGCATAAAAGTCCGCAACTTCATGAAAGGTCCTAACAGCCTTTTCATGGTCACCAAGTTTGAAAAGCAGGTCAGCTACCTTCAGCTTTGTGCGTATGTCAGATGGGTCGTCTTTAAGAACCTTTTCGTACTCTTTGACGGCCCTTTTCAAATTGCCCTTGGCCAGATACTTATGTGCTGCAGCGATAGTTTTGGGACGATTAATCTTTGCCAAATTACACCTCGCGTTGCGCCGTGCGCACTTTACGGATCCTAGCTAAAAGCTGTCTCAATAGCTCTATAGAAGCCCGCCTGCGGGCTGCTGCAGCTCCATGCGCCCAACGCTGCTCCAAGCCAGCGATTCTGGGATCATCGGGATTCAATTCAATCAACCGATCAAGAAGTCCCCTAGCAGTCGCAAGATAGCCCTGCTCTATATGTAACCCTACCAATGTTGAAGTTGGTTTTAGCAAGGCTGAAACCCAAAATAAAACCCCAAGTTCTATCGCTGAAAACAGCCTAAAAGTCAAGTCACTATCCGTCAATAAACTTGACATAAATGCCCCATCGCAATAAGGTTTTCGCGCCTTATGACGTGGAATATTAATGCGCAATGGTGTCGCACTAATCGCACTTGTGATAACAGTTTTCATGAGCTTCGACGCTTTTGCCAGGCAAGATGGGGCTCCCGCTCGTGCTTTGGGAATGTCGGATGCCGTCAGGGCCCTTGGATTTGGTACCGCTGGCCTGTACTTCAACCCGGCGGCAATGTCTCAAGCAGTTCAATATGCGATTGATACTGGCTATGGATATCGCAATTGGGCTTCACGTCACAACTTTCATCTTTCATTGGTGGATTCCCAAACCAACCCTAAGCTTGCTGGCGCCATGGCGTACTCTTACTCAAGGGGAAGGCAGGATGACAGCTTGACCCAGACCCACGACATAAGACTCGCGCTTTCATCGTTTATCAAAGGTAAAAACGTGTTTTTTGCCTATGGTGCCGGGTTTCGATACATGAATGTTAGGGTCGACAACAGTAGAAACAGCAGGTTAAGCCTGAACAAGTGGGCGCCTACGTTGGATGTCGGCCTGCTTTTGGGAATAAACGACATTTTTTACTTAGCTGCTACTGGAACCAACCTGATTGCCATGCCCGTTGCAAAAACCAGGGTATCCACTGAAAGGGGACAGGCATATGCACCCAGGGCGGTTGGTTTTGGTGCCGGCCTGGTTTATTCGATTGTCCACTTTGGCGTAGACATTGACCTCGACCTTCAATCCAAGGAAAAACCAACTGTCAGTCCAATGGTTGGTCTTGAGTTGACATTAGCGCGGGCAATAGCCTTAAGGGCTGGATTTGTGTGGGACAGAGTTGGGGACTTGAAAACTGATCAAAAGCGTGTGAGCGCAGGACTTGGATATGTTTCAAAATGGGTAGGGGTCGATGTGGGTTACGCCCACGATGTCACCCATGCTAAAAACTGGGTAATTGAATCATCCATACGTGTTTTTCTGCCATAACCCCTAAATTTACTGGAAAAAGCTTCAACTTCTGCGGCTTAGATTCAGAAACTCAAACTTAGATATCATTTATACGTTTAATATGTTACCTGTTTCATCCCAAATGACGTAAACTATGGGACTGTTGGCCCTAGGCTGGTGGCTAGTTGTACTTGAGGCCGCTCGTCTCTATCAGGGGTGGCAGTCTAACGTTGGTAGCTTTAAGGAGGCTTATATGAGCCGCAGATTAACTTCCTTCGCTGTGGGTTTTGCCCTGCTGGCTATGGTTGCTTGTGGTGGTGGAGGTACTACCCCCAAAGACTTTGGCTGGAACAATGAAGAGGACACCATCGACCCTAGAGACGGCGTGCAGGACACGACTGATGTCAAGCCAACGGACGACTTGGACACCGTCGAAGTGGATGATGAAGACGCCGACGTGGTCAGGCCTGACACAAGCCAAGATGATGGTGACAAGGACACTGGGGATCTTGGTGATCCAGGAGACCCTGGTGATCCTGGTGATCCTGGTGATCCTGGCGACCCAGGGGATACCGAGGTAGCTGATGATGATGGGGAAATCGGGGACGACACTGATGTTACCCCTGAAACTGATGACGGTGACCCATCAACGATCAAGTGCCCCTGTACGCCAGACCAACAGTGGTGGGTCTGTGGAACCGACAGGGTCGACTATCCAGGTGATGTCTGTGCAAAGTGTGCAATCTGTGCACCAGATGCCACCTGCCCAACCTGCAGCGGCACCCTTCAGTGTGTGCAAACTTCTGACTTTATCCTTCGTCGTGGCAAATGTGCTGAGTGTCAAGACTGCAGAAACCATCTGGAATGTGAGAACATTTACGGTGAATGTGGCGAAGTCTGTGGAGTTGTAAACGGTGTTCAGGCAACTTACGAAAGCATGTGTGCACTAAAGACTGCCACTGGCTGCGACGATGACTACATTGCTAAAAACCTGACCCTTTTTGGACCGTGCCGTCAAATCCGCCAGTGCCCCCAACTTTGTAAGAATCGAACCTACGACCCCGTCTGCGGAGACAATCACGTAACCTATTGGAATGACTGTGAACAAAGGGCCGCCGACCAATGCTTTGAAGATGGAGAAGTTGGTTTTTACTGCCACGGAGCCTGTATCTCCGATACCTGTAACGTTTGTGACGACGTCTGTGCACCGGTCTGCGGTCTTGATAACATTACTTACGCCAATGAATGTGCGGCCACTAGGTGTGGAACAGATGGCAGACGAACAGTTGTGAAGCATCCCGGTTACTGCCTGCCCAGATGTGACGCCCAGCCAGAAAACGAAGTTTGCACGGTGTCTGGAAATCTTTATCGAAATGATTGTTATCCAATCGCTTATGGTGAAGAGCTTTGTCCTACCACCAGCAGTCCTGTTTGCGGCATCGATGGAAGAGACTATCTGAACTCATGCGAAGCGAACTGTAGGGCTGGCGGCGTGCTTCACACCGGAGTTTGCGAAGGCATTGCAGAACACTGTCCTCGCACCCTGGATCCTGTCTGTGGCACCGATGGTAAGACTTATCAAAACACCTGCTTCATGGAGTTCTTTGGTGCAACGGAATCCTTTAAGGGGCTATGTTCCAACTGTTCCACCATCTGTGGCACGTTGGCAACTCCAAATGCCTGGGATCCACCTGGCCAAGTCTGTGCAGAAGACAACATCAGCTATCCAACAGCCTGCTTCCCAGAAAAGTGCTTTGGAAACCTGCCCCACACCCCAGGCGCCTGCAATTAAGCCCCGGACCTGCCCCTGTCAATCCTGAGAATCCTTGAGCATGTCTCCGTCGTCAAGCCTGTCTAGCTCTTGTGTCTGGAAGATGGAAAGATCTATGCCAGCCGCTCCCTTGCCTTGGTAGACGTAGTCTCCACCACCTGTCTTTTGACCTAGCTTGGTGACCTTTACTTTAAAATGAGGAGACTGTTCTTCGGTCGCAATGTTCCTTGAGTGGCTAACAATCTTGTCCAAAACAGTGGTGATGTTTTCATGAATAATCCCGTGGGTGGCATCATCTTCGCGGGAAAGCACACGATCTATGTACCTAGCTCTGATTTTGCTGGAAAGCTTCTCGTACTCCTCCCGAGCCTCGATAATGGCCTGACCACACGCTTCAAACGATTCATTTCTGGGGTTAAGAGACTCCACCATCAAACTTAAGATACCGTCCGCCTTTTGATATAAATCCACCAAAAGACGCAGCGATTCATCATCAAACCAAACTTTACGTTCGTTTTTCTCTCGGACTATCTCAATTAGCTTCTCGGCATGGTCGCCGATCCGCTCGATCTCGGAAACTGTCCTTTGCAGATGCTGCAAAATCACGGCCTGGCGCCTGGAAATTGGCCGTTGGCTCAGCTGAAACAGGTAATCAGTGATTGTGGAATGCAAAAGGTCGACAGAATCCTCTCCTTGAAGAACGGCAGCCATCTTGTCAGCAGACCTCATAACCATGAAGCCCATCGCCTGACGGACCATTTTTCGGGCCAAATTTGCCATACGCCTGGTTTCTTGAAGCACAGCAACAATGGCCGTTTCAGGAGTTTCAAGGTAATCCTCTTCCAGGTGTCCCAAGGTGACAGGCTCAGAACTACTTGGGGTTATCTTTCTAACAAAGGCTGCAAACGCCGTGCTAAACGGCAAAACCACAATGCCTGTAAAAAGCTGAACAACCGTGTGGGAGTTGGCAATCTGACGAACCATCGCATCGCCCATCAAGGGTATGACCTTGGCGTAAAGTGGAAACATAACAATAGCTATGATGGTGCCTATGATGTTAAACGACAGGTGAGACACAGCCAGCCGCCTAGCCTCAATGTTAGTACCTAGGCTGGCTAAAAGCCCAACTACGGTTGTGCCGATGTGAGTACCTAAAACTAGGGGAAACACTTGATTAAACGAGGTAAAAGCGCCAGCGTGGGCCAACGCGAACATCATACCGATTGTAGCCCCACTGGACTGCAGGGTTGCTGTAACTAAAGCCCCAAGCAAGACCCCCAACAGCATGCCAATTACAGTGCTGCCGTCGGTGAATCTCAACAGGTTTTCAAAGTATCCGCCTGCCTTCAATGGCTCGACAGCCAATGACATCGTGTTCATGCCCAAAAACAAAAGGCCGATTCCGATAATCATCAGACCAAGTTCACGAACGGTACTATTTCGAGATATCAGGTTGGTAAAGAAGCCAATCGCGATGGCCAAATAGCAGTACTTACCAATATTAAAGGCAAACAGCTGCAGGGTTAAGGTGGTCCCAAGATTGTTACCAATCATTACTGGAATGGCCGCTTCCAGGCTTAGCAAGCCAGCGTTGATAAACCCAACCAGCATGACGGTGCTGGTCCCCGACATGACCAGCGCACCTATGATAGTTCCAGCTGCAGCCCCGGAAAGTTTGCGTTTTGTCAAGCGTGACAAAAGGGTACGTAAGCGAGCGCCAGCCAGTGCCTGAAGCCCTTGGGTCAGCATCCGCATCCCAAAAATGAAAAGGCCGAGCCCACCAGCCAAAGTGGCAAACAAGAAAAACCACTGTGAAGCAGTCATCAACAAACCCCCTAATCAAAGGCGCACCACTTCGTTAAAGGCGCCCCCCAAACCAGCCATTATTGCACCTATTTTCAGTTTCCCCAAGTTCGCGTCTTTTTGGACGATTAACAAATGATTACATCCGGTCTATCTGGATTGAAACTTGGCTTTGCAAACGTCAGATGGCTGGTACCCAAAACAAATCAAATGGTTACTTTGGGTCTGTACTGACTGACAACTTCATGAACTGGACTCGTTCATATGCATCAGGGGTGTTGGTCTTAGCACGACTTAAGATTCCCCTGAATTCATCAACGGAATTGTAGCCGTGCGCCTCCATCCAATCTACCACTTCGTTAAGCATTTCAGACATATGTCCAAAACCATGGCGATACAAGGCGGTCGCGACTTGAGCCACTGTCGCCCCAGCTAAAAGGGCCTTAATAACCCCTGCTCCACTGTGGATGCCGGTAGTTGCCGCCAAGTCAGCCGAAATCCGCCCCGAAAGAATCGAGGTCCACCTCAAAATTTCCTGGAGTTCACTTTCCTTACTACTGGCCGAGCCGCTGATTAAGGCCACTTTATCGATGTCGATATCCATTCGTTGAAAGCGATTAAATATCACTAAGGCATCAACCTTTTGACCTAGTGTGCTTAAAAAACCAGCCAAGGCCGTGAAGTGCCATCCAACTTTTAATGAAACAGGAATTTTTACAGTCTTTTTAACGGCTTGGACTACATCGTGATAAACCTTTTCCAAATCGGCAGCTGACTGGACCAGTTGCGTTGGCGGCAGGTAAACGTTTAGCTCCAACGCATCCGCCCCAACATCCTCTACCTTTGCGGCAAATTCGGTCCAAGCACCCGCGGTTTCGCAGTGGATACTGGCGATAATTGGGAGCTTTGTTTTGGCCTTAGATTGCTCGATTAAGGTCAGATACCTGTCAACGGCATGGTCTCGACCATAAGCCTTGATGTAATCGTAAGCCTCTGGATGCGCCAAGCTTTGGTGATCCACTGGATAAAGCCCCTCGACCTCACTGATGATCTGCTCTTCGAAGATCGACTTAAGGACGATTGCCCCCACACCGGCTTGGGCACAATGCAAAACCCCTTCGATGGTACCAGTTAGACCTGAGCTAGCGGCTACAATCGGATTTGACAGTTCAAGCCCCATATATTTCGTCGTTAGATCGGCCATGGTGCACCCCTTTAGCAACTATGCCAAGGCTTTTGGAACCTTGTAATTCAATTCTGAATCTATCTGAGAGCCAGCTAATTTTTCGATCAGCAAGCTAAGTTCCATCGTGATTTCAAGGGCGTTATCTGTAACCACAACCGTAGCTTCAGCGCCTTTACCAGTCATGTGAAAGCCATCAGCTGTCTCTACAGTTTTCATCATGTACTTGCGAGCCAGGTTTTCCGCCATTGGCTTAGCACGTTTCAACGCCTCTTCTTTACCCAAGCTATGCGGGAAATTGTACGTCTTCTTGCCCATGATACTACCTCCTAATCTAAGGGCCCAAACAGCGTGCCCCACTGTGGGGTTTACGTCAATCTAAAATAGACATTGACGTTTAAAAAACTAGCCAACTCAAGCCTTAATTAGCTTCTTTATCAAAGCTTTGTCGGCGACTTCCGGAATCAAAATGTGGCCTTTGCCTTCCATGATTACGTTCCAGGCCTCTGCCGTTTCAATGGCATTAGTGTTACAGGCCCAAGAGCGTCTTGCAACTCCACCCATGACATCCCAATCTAGCCCTGAGCGGATGACAAAGTCCATGTGGGCGCTTCCATCCAAAACGATGCCATTGCCACCATTGATGGCCTTACCTACGCCAACCCCTCCGCCATTGGACAAGACAACCCAAGACATGCCTCGCGCCACATTGCCAGCAAAGCACTGATGGGCCATGTCGGAGGTTTGATTGGAGCCATCGCCGATGTTTGCAGTTTCACGAAATGGCGAGTCTGTCCCTGAAACATCGTGGTGGTCTCGCCCTAAAACGACAGGGCCGATTTTGCCTTGGCGGATCATCTCATTGAATTTTAAGGCAATTTTTACGCGCCCGGCTGCATCGGCATACAGGATCCGCGCCTTGGTACCAACAACTAGTGCGTTTTTCTTGGCATCCCTGATCCATGCGTGATTGTCTCGATCCAAAGGACTGCGATTCGGGTCGATGCACTCCATGGCAGCCTGGTCAGTTGCCCAAAGGTCTTCATCCAAGCCCGACAGGCAGACCCATCTAAATGGACCAAAGCCCCTGTCAAAACACATCGGGCCCATGATGTCTTCAACGTAGGATGGCCAAACAAATCCAGAGTTTGTATCCCTGCCGTTTCGCGCAACTTCTAGGGCGCCTGCGTCAAAAACGGCCTTTAAAAAGGCGTTGCCGTAATCCCAGAAATGCGCCCCTTTTGCGACCAGGCGCTTTAGCACGTTAAAGTGCCGACGCAGACTATCGTCGACCAACCTTTTAAATTCATGGGGGTTATCTCGCACCAGTTCACGGCCTTGGGCAAAGCTTAAACCAGCTGGTGTATAGCCGCCTTCATAAACGGCATGACAGCTTGTCTGGTCGCTTAAAAGGTCCACTGGCACATCATTTTCATCAATATATTCCAGCAGATCGACTATATTGCCGTGAAAGGCAATGGACAGAGGCTTTTTGGCGGCTAAGGCTTTAGAAGCCCAAGCGACACACTGCGCAGGATCCGAAGAAACCTTAGAAACCCAGCCCTGCTCATGACGCGTCGCTATCCTGCTGTCGTCAACCTCAGCTATGATTCCAACGCCACCTGCGATTTCAACGGCCTTTGGCTGAGCTCCTGACATCCCACCCAGACCTGACGAGATGAATAAACGCCCAGCCAAATCGCCATCAGCAGGCACGCCAAGGTACAAACGACCAGCATTCAAAAGGGTGATGTATGTTCCATGAACAATTCCTTGGGGGCCGATATACATCCAGCCACCAGCGGTCATCTGTCCATAGTTTACAACCCCTAATGCAGCCAAACGGTGAAAAGCCTCAGGATTGTCAAACATTCCAACCATAAGGCCATTTGTAACAATGGCCCTTGGCGCCTCAGGTCTTGATGGAAACAGGCCAACTGGGTGACCTGACGAAACGACCAGCGTCTGATGCTCGGTCATCTCGGCCAGATACTGCTTAATCAGGTGATACTGCATCCAGTTTTGACAGACCTGCCCAGTTTCCCCATAAGTAACTAATTCGTAAGGATAAAGGGCGACATCGAAATCCAGGTTGTTATCAATCATCACCTGCATGGCCTGGCCAGCAAGTGTTTTTCCTGGGTAACTGTCTACTGGACGACCAAAAATCCTGCCTTGCGGTCGAAAACGATAGCCATAAATTCGCCCGTGGGTACGAAGCTCGTCCAAAAATTCGCGCCCCATCTCTTGGTGAAATCGCTTTGGGATATAGCGCAGGGCGTTTGCCAAGGCCAGTTCGATGTCCTGCGGTTCAAGCCTCAATCCTCTGGAAGGGGCACGCCTAATCCCAGGCTCAAACGCAGGATAAGGAGGTAATGATTCCAACTTCAAGATGCTGCCAAACCCAGTCATTACGCCTCCTTTGCAAATTGGACTTTATTAGAACTTCAGTTGGCCTCTGGTAATTTGCCCTCCAACAAGCCAGAAATAGGTTTACCCCCTGGGATGCGGTCGAGGACAATCTTAATAACGGCCGTAATTGGGGCAGCAAACAGCATCCCTGCCGCTCCCCACAAAATCCCCCAGAAAATCAAGGCCAACAAGACGGTTATTGGGTGCAACGAAAGGGCCGACCCCATTATCTTTGGTTCAATCAGATTACCAATCGTAAATTGAACGATCCCAGGTATCAAAATTACTAACAAAACAGGGCCCAGCGAATCGTATTGAACCATAGCAATTGGCAACGGCAAAAGCGTCGCAACAATTGAGCCAACCGTTGGAATGAAGTTAAGTAAAAAGGCCAAAAAACCAAATACTACGGCCAGATCCAGGCCAATAATGGCCAGTATAGACCCGACTAAAATCCCTGTCAGCGCCGAGGTCGCCACCTTGACCATGATGTAGCGACGCACCCTCAAATCTATTTCAGACCAGATGCCACCTCTTTGATCAGTAGCCCCCCTTCCACCAACCAGGTAGATTACAAACACGAAAATCAGCAAGGCGTTACCAGTCCATAAAGCAACGTTGTTAAGCATGGACAACAAAATATTCGATAATGGAAGTTCTGAGATCCATTCCTTGAAGACCTCGTTTTGAAGCTCAAACTCCTCTTCCAAGTGCGCCACAATCTCACCTTGCCCCTCCTCCTCATTTTCTAGGACTTGGTTGGCATCGTCCGCGCCTGGACTTTCGAACATTAAGGCGATTTTTTGGCCCCATTCATTGACAATGTCACTACCGTAGTCCACCAACAACAAGATGCGCTGTTGGTATTTTGGGCCTTTGACAGCTAGGGTTCTGACGGAAGCGGAAATCAAGGCAGCAATACCAATGAACAGGAGGGTAATTACAAACAGAGCGACTAAGACCCCAATGGCCCTAGGAAGCTTGGCTCGCTTTTGCAGCAAATCAACCAAGGGAACGACAAGATATGAGATGAGGATGGCTAAAACCAAGGGCACCAATACTGGGCGCATAAAATACAAGGCGAACCCAATCCCAAGGGCAGCCAAGATCATCAACGGAGCTGTGACGGTGGCAGGCACATTGCTTAGCGGCAACCCAAACCGACCAGTCGCAGTGACCTTTGGTGGAAGTTCGTTAAACTCAGGCTTGGGGCCAGCGTTCAAAGAAGCGCCAGCCTCTGGCACAACCGGTTCAGTGTCCTGGACTTCAGGCTTATCTACATCGGGTACATCGTCGCTCATTTATCACTAACCGCCTTTAAAAAAGGGTCATTGCCGCTATTTTTCAACCGAAATTGGGGCCAAATTCCGCCACCACGAACCAGCATCAGCCATAAACGCTTCAACCTCGGCAACCGTTTTCGGGACTACAGAGGTCAGGATCTTCCGACCACCAGGCACCACTAACACGTCGTCTTCGATTCGAATTCCAATCGCCCTCAACGGCTCGGGAGTGTCAGGCTGATCCATGAAATAAAGACCTGGCTCAATGGTAATCACCATGCCAGGCTCCAAGGTTATGGACTTTCCATTGACGTGATAGACGCCCACGTCATGGACATCTGAGCCCAACCAGTGACCAATTCTATGCATGTAATACTTTCGATAGGCGCCAGTTTCGATGATCTCATCCCTGGTGCCCTCAAGCGCTCCAAGATCTATCAGGCCATCAACCAGCACCTCCAAAGCGGCCCTTGAGACTTCATCATAGGTGGCACCAGGCTTGACCGCTTCGATAGCCGCAAGTTGAGCCTTCAACACCCACTCGTAGACGCGCTTTTGCATGGGGGTGAACTTGCCAGATGCAGGAAAAGTCCTGGTAATATCAGCAGAAATCATGTCAACTTCGGCGCCAGCGTCCAATAAAACCAAGTCTTTTGGCCCAATCTCTGCGTCATTGGAAATATAGTGCAAAATCGTGCCGTTGTTACCAGCGGCACAGATCGTTTCAAAACCGACGCGTTGAGAACCATTGCGCTTGAATTCGAATTCAACAACGCTTGCCAGTTCCCTTTCGCTCATCCCAGGTAGCACGGCTTTCATGGCCGCCAAAAATCCGGCAGCAGTTGCATCGGCTGCTTTTTGCAAGTCCTTAACATCATAGTCATCTTTAATCTGACGCATGCGCCACAGAATCGTTCTCGGGTCGGTAACTGTCCAAGGACCAAATTGACCTGCACGAATGCCAGACTTCAACTCCTCGATCACCTGGAAAATCTTGGTATCCATCTCGGGATGACGCCCAAACTCATAGTAAAGGTTGGCTTTTTTATCCAAGAAATCCGGAAGCCTAGATTCAAATTCGTCAATTGGGTATGCCTGATCGGCCGCAAAATCTTTTACAGCCCCATCGACGCCAGCCCTAAAGCCAACCCACTGCTCCTGCTCTGGATCTCTTGGGCGAACAAACAGAACGAACCTGCGAAATTCGCCATCTTTTATCAAAATTGCCGCAGATTCCTGCTCCTCAAAGCCAGTCAAAAAATAGAGGTCTGAATCTGGTCTATAAGCCTGATCCTGGTCTGCATTTCGACGCTGGACGGGCCAAGAAGTAAAAATGGCAACGCCATCTGCCATCTGATCAAAGAAACGATTTCGGCGATTAACAAAACGCTGGATGTCCATCTAAGTTACCTCCAAATTTAGTCGCATTAAGATACCACGAGCGCCATTTCCCTGCGATGATCTGAGGCGATAAATGTTAAAAAAATGCACCTTTGGCCAAAGATTGATGATTACGGTCTATATTGTGCGAAAATGTCACCGGTTTTTTAGGGCGGGCAAAATGAGTACTCAAGGCAACGAAATTCAAGGCAACGGGATCTTGTCAGGCATTAGGGTCGTTGAGTTTGAAAGCAGTCTTGCGACCTCTATCGTCGGGCTGCTTTTGGCCGAGCAAGGGGCCAAGGTTGTTCGCATCATCAACACTGACAAGCCAGCCAATGACCAAGTTCTTGAGGCTATCCTTGGGCGGTCAAAGATGGATGTCCCTTTAAGCCTGTCAAAAGCGCAGCATAAAGCGACCTTGAATACCCTGCTTGAGCGTTGTGATATCGCCCTAACCGATGGAAATCCCGTGGAATTAGGGATCAATTTTGACGAGCTGCGCACCGGGGCAAATCCAGGATTGATTGACTGCACAATCCCTGCGTTTCCAGAAGGTGATGACCGCGAAAAGCTGCCTCTTTACGATGCGTTAAGCGGGGGAGCAGCCGCCCTTTATGAAAAGGCCTTTGGAAAGCCTGTTTATCATGATCTGCCAATTCCAAGCGTCCTTGGGGCAATGTTTGCAGCTAGTGCAACCATGGGCGCTTTGATTTCCAGACTAAAGACAGGCCGTGGACAGCACGTCGAGGCAAATCGATTTGGGACCGCTTTGTTTTCTCAGATTCTTATGAATTTGATTAAAAGTGGGGTGCCACGTGGTTTTATGCCCTTAAAAATGAGTGCAACCCCCTTTATGAAATCTTGGAAATGCCTTGATGGACGCTGGGTTTATTTGCACATCACCATGCCAGCGCATAATGCGTTGATCATGGAATCACTGGAAAAGCTTGGACATGGCGCCGACGTCGCAGAACTGCGCAAGGTCCTTTCACCTGCAACTATAAAGGACCCAAGCCAAGTTGGGTCTATTGCTGAGGCAAAGGCAATCACCGAGATTTATCGACGTATTTTTGCGAAACGCACCGCCGATGAATGGGAAAAGCTAATTGGTCAGGATTTGTGTTGTATCAAGATCAGAACGATTGATGAATGGCTAAAGGATTCCCTAGATGCCTCCATGGATGACGCCTGCAAGATTGACGACCCAGCGTTGGGGCCGCTTTTTGCGCCAGGCCCTGGGATTACTTCACCTGAAGTCCCTACATTTGTTGGCCCAAGAACGATTGGGGCCGACGAAATCGACGCTCTGCTCGACAGTTGGAAGGCTTTAAGCTCTGATCTGCCAAAGGACGCCCCAGCCGAACCTGTTGGTCCACCGCTGGCTGGGCTAAGGGTCGCAGATATGTCCAGGATTATTGCTGGGCCCAGCGCCGCCAGAGTGTTGGCCGAACTTGGAGCGGACGTCATATCTATTGGCAACCCTTCATCTTTAGACTGGGCGCTTTCATTTCACCTTCTGTTTAACGCCGGAAAGCGCTCGGTTGCCATCGACTCGACAACTGACGAAGGAAAGGCTCAAGTTCAAGCCATCTTGGAGCATTTTAAGCCTGATGTCCTGATCCAAAACTACCGCCACATCGAGATAGCTGACCAAGTAGGCATCGGCCCCCAGGCGATGCGTGAAAAGTTTCCAAAGCTGGTCTACACCCACTTAAATGCTTATGGGGATCGCGGTGAATGGAAAGACCGGCCTGGATTTGAACAGGTCGTCCAGGCTGTGACAGGCATCCAGGTCTCATATGGACCTCCTGGAGAACCAAAACTGCTGCCCACACCCATCATTGATATTGGATCGGGCCTAGCTGGGGCTTTGGCGGCCCTGTTTGGGATTTATAACCAAAAACGTAATGGCAAAGGCATCCTTATTAAAACGCACCTGACTTGGGTTGCAGTGCTTTTACAGATCCTGGATGTCGCCAAAATTCAACGAGCACGAACTTTTGACGAAAATGCAGAGGTGATTGCAGGCATCAGCAAGGCAAAAGATGGGCACGCAGTGATAGCTGGACCAAGAGGCGATTTGAAAAAGTGGGCCAAGGAATTGCAAGTAGACATCGACCTCGGCGGTCCCAGAATTTTCGACCTGCCCAAAAAGCTTAAAAAAATGTCATCCGAGGATTTGCTGCAATCAATCGCCAAGGCTGGCCTTTCACAAACAATTGGCGTCGTTTTAACCCCCAAAATGAAGGACATTCCAAAAATGCTGGCCACTAGAGGAGTTAAACCGGTAGTTTTCAAACGTGAGTATGACGGCGCCTCAAAAAAGATGATTTTCCAGCCTATGCCTTTTTACTTGTCGCACACCCCTGTGGTAGCGGTAAAGCCACCACCTGTTCGTGGTGCCCATACCCAGGAAGTACTTGAGGAAGCTGGAATAATCGTGCCCAAGGGCACAGGAATTTCCCCATATCCAAGCGACCCACCCTTGATTCCGTGGCTTTTGGCTGTAGCTCAGTGGGGTTGGTTTGCTTACCGTCGTGGCAACATTTGATTAGACCTGCACCTTTTTGGTAGCATATTCTTTGAATTTTATCTTGAAGTCAGGTAGACTTTCGACGACTTAACCGAGGCTTAAGGTGGTTCAAAAGACTTTCCGGCGGACAATGGACCTTGCAGGCCGGGAAATACTGGATGTTTTCACTTATCTGGCATGCCTTGGACCCAAGTACTTTGAATACCAAGTCGCTTGCAAGCTCTTGTGCCGTGAAGACGATCCATCTTTCGACAGCAAAAAGGCCACCGTTGCACACATTGTAAGCATCGAAAATCGCGATCTTGTTTCATGGGAGGTGGGCAGTCTTTTGGCCGGTGTTTTGTCGGAAAGAGAGCACGTGCCAACCAGGGAACTTGGTGAAATACTTTCCTGTTTTTTGCAGCTAGACCTTGAGCGAGGGTTTGAAACTGTTGTAAACCTTGCTCGTTACGCCTCGCCAGATCTTGCCTTAAACCTTGGGGCTATCCTTTTAAACATTGTTCTGGCGGCGTCACTTGACGATATCGATAACTCTACTGCCAACGACATGGTTATAAAGGCGCTGGCCCAGCTTGATATCCCGGCTAATGAGCGAACCCGTTTGTTTTTGGCCCTTTCACAAACGCTAACAAGCCAGCAGGCGCTTGAGACCACGTTGGAATCTGATCTCTTTCCACAGACGGATGACGACGTAATACAGGTTTTGAACGAAGGTAATGACCTAGCTTTGACTGCGCTTGTTCGTGGAATCCTTCAAAGGGATGGTGCCCGCGAACACTTTATGGGAATTTGTAAGACAGTAATGGAATTGGAGCCATCAACTGGAATTCCTTTATTGGCACGACTGACCCCAATTCTAAGTGCCTCAGAACCCGGAATTTTGGCTTTGGAGGCCACCGTCAGAGGCGCTGTCTTGCACAAAGTTGAGTTGATGTTTAAGCGCAGCAAGGACGTTAATTCCTGGATGCCAAAAGAGCCCGACGTTACAGTGCTTTTGCTGATGTCCTTAATCTCGCCTGGCCTTAATGAACCTGACCGTACCAATCTATGTGAGTGGGTTTTGGACCACTCCATGGCACACATCTCAAGACTGCAAAACGGTGCGACTTTGATCGAGGCAATAGTTGGGGCAGCCTTAATGCACTCAGACCCTCAGAGGGTGGGGGTAATCGTCCGCCGAGGCTTACTGGATATCGCCGCATCCTTGCGCGTAAGGGTTATGGCTGTTGATTCTCCATCTGAAGAAGATTGGGACAGGGTACGTCGTTTTGAACGATTTTCCGCACAACTGGGCTCTGAGTTCAGGCGTAGGCGGCCTCTTGCAGACCTGCTTGAGCGAATCATGCCCCACATGACTGACCTGACAAATGTCCCAAGCGCCGATCTGGATATCGAAACATTTTTAAAATAGGGTGGCAACCTTTAGTTCCCACGGCTATCTGCCCCTTACAACGGTTCACTAAAATTTTGGGGGGCCAGATGCGCCACGATAAAAAATGTTTACATTTGAAATTGGGGGGCTTGACAAGTATGACGCACCGCGTTATATTGCGTTATGCCAGATGGATTTAAGATGGCGTTTTTGTGACAACGTGCGATAAGAATTTTTTGGGAAACAAAAAGGAGAAAGATCATGGCCAAGAAAATCAAAGAACAAATCGTAGAGGCTCTTGAGGATTCCAAAGTCCGCTTGGAAGAATTGAAAGAGCGTGGACTGAAGGTAGCAACCGAGGCTGCAACAAAAGGCCGAGATGTTGCCATCCAAGTCAAAGAAACTGTCACCCATGAAGCGGCCCGTGGACAAGAGATGCTGGGGCGCTTGCAGGCTGAAGACACCCTGAAGGACCTGATGGATCGCTTTGGCTCGCTGAAGCTCAGCGAGGCCATCCAGAAGATGAAAGAATCTGACATCATTCGTCAAACTGGCAACCTAAGAAATGATTTGCTGGCAAGCCTGCAGATCCCAACCCAGGAATCTGTCACCCAACTTCAGGCGGCGATTGATAAACTGGCCAAGGAAGTGGCTGAACTGAAGACACTAAGGCGCGATGTAAGCCGCCTAAGCCAAGCTGCAAAGCCAGCAAAAAAGGCGGCTGAACCAAAGGCGGCAGCTAAACCAAAGGCTGAACCAAAAGCGGCTGCCAAGAGCGCACAAAAGGCCGCAGCTGCCCCAAAGGCCGCAACCAAGACTGCAAAGAAGACAACAGCCAAGAGCACCCCAAAGGCGACTAAGGCTGCCAAGGAGTAGGCAGGAACAGGGGCGGGGCTAGAGATCCAGCAGTTCTTGGCGGCGGGCGGCGGAGTCGGCCAGGATCTGGCGGTGCAGACTTCCACCTATTGAATCCATGGTGACTACCGCTGGGAAATCCTGAACTTCAAGCACCCAAAACGCCTCTGGAACCCCAAACTCTTCAAGCATGTGAACATCCTTTACCTTGATGATCCGCTTTGCTAAAAGAGCACCAGCCCCACCTGTGGCATGAAAGTAAACAGCACCATGCTCCACCATGGCCTTGCTGGTTTTCTCACCCATACCACCCTTACCAATCACCCCACCAATACCATAATGGGCAATGACATCAGCCTGAAATGGCTCCTCACGACTTGAAGTTGTAGGCCCCGCCGAAATAATCTTCCAGCCGTCTTCCTTTTCCATAACAATCGGCCCACAGTGATAAATCACGGTACCTTTAAGCAGCGGCTTTAAAAACTCAGGATGTCTTTCCACCATCAACTTGTGACCCATATCCCTGGATGTCACCAGTGTTCCAGTCAACAAAACTTCGTCACCAGCCCTCAAAGAACGAAATTGCTCTTTTGAAGCCGGAAGTTGAATTCTTATAGGCTCTTTTTTCATGTTTGAAGCCTCCCGCTAAACTAGCGTCGCCTTACCATCTGCCACAATCAATTTCGCCCGCCTGTTGGCCCAGCACATGTAAGTCAATGAAACGTAAAAACAGGCAGTATGTCGGTGCAACAAGCCAACTTTGGCGGCAAGCACCGAATTTTTACCCCCAAATCCCATAGGACCGACCCCAAGCTTGTTACACTGCTCGACCAGCCTAGCCTCAAACGCCGCAAGCTCAGGGTCAGGATTTACATCATCAATGGGACGCAGCAACTGCTTTTTCGCACCCATAAACGAACCAGCCCGATCACCACCGATACAGACTCCAAGCACACCTGGAGCACACCCAAAACCTTGGGCATTAAAAACCGCGTCAATCATGGCCCTTTCAACACCTTGAAGATCCCGCCCAGCGTTAATGCGAGCATCTGGCAGGCGATACTGGGCCCCCACGTTTTCGCTGCCACCACCCTTTAACATAACATTGACTATAATCTCAGGGCCTTGGCCAACTTCAAACAAAAAATAAGGTAGGTTCTCGCCTACGTTATCACCAGTGTTTTTACCTGTTAGAGCTTGGACGACGTTTGGCCGCAGATAACCACGCTTGGTCGCCTCTCTGGTGGCAGCAATAAGGTCGCCCTTAAGCGCCTCAAAATCGGTGCCTGAGGGTGCAGTCACAAAAAAATTGACCAGGCCAGTATCTTGACAAAGCGGCGTTGATTCGGCCCTTGCAAGCGCGATATTAGTCAAGATGTTGTCCAACACGTTTTGCGCTGTAGATCCAGGCACTTCACTGTCACGGCTCCTTTTTAAGGCCGACTCAACATCCGCAGGCAAATCGGTCGCCGCCTTCTTAATCAGCTCAACTCCCCACTCACGAAACTGCGACATACTATCCTCCAAAGCACCAGTAGGCGATGAAATGTATCACATCGGGAAATCTAAACTAGAAAATATCAGCAATGATGGCTAGGCACCGTAATCAAGACGATAGAAGGAGCACGAGCCCGAGCCGCTGGGGTAGACCTGCATATACAACGTGCCACTGTTGTTGAAACAAAACGCACCGCAGTTATCGTCACATCCGCTCACATCCAAGTCGATCCTGACTTCCGAGCCGTAAGAAACCTTGCATTGTCTGGGAGGGGGATTTCCGCTACTTTCTCCGCAGACAAATTCGGTACACACGTAGTAAGCCTGGCCAGATGGAACTTGACTTAGTTTGACAAATGGCTCCATCACTGCACCAGCTACGTCCCTAATAAACACACGGTACCAGTCATGGTTTCCAGCTGGGTTGATATTTGCCAGCAAATAGGTGTGACTACCGTCCTTATCGTCTATGCTGGGTAGTACCCTTGCCGCCGCCTTTGTGTCGTTTGGTTCATAGGAATCAACAGTCCCAATGCTACAGGGATTCCATTGACAATTGGTGGCACAAGTCTTGGTCCCGCAGTTGTCGCAGGGCACAGATGCACCAGGGGAGCACTCACCCTCATTCATGCAGGCTCCATATTCACCCCACAAACACTGGTCAGTACAGTGCCGAGTCTTAGTCCCACAATTGCCACAGCTTGCGCTGTCTGGGGTTTCAGGAGCACACACTCCCTGCCCAAAACATTCTCCCCAATCGCTCCAACCGCACAAACTATTGCACGTACGCCTTTGCATGCCACAGTTCCCACACGACCGCTCATCCTGTGCATTGGGCTGGCACTCTCCCTGACCTGCGCAGGAGCCAACCGGTTCCCACCGGCACTCATCGCTGCATTGCATTGGCTGGGTCCCACAATTGCCACACGGCTCGCCGCGGGTATCCCCAGGCTCACAAACCCCTTGACCGGTGCAAGCACCAAAATCGCCCCACTGACAAATCGACGAGCAAATCCTGGTTTTGGTGCCACAATTTCCGCAAGGCTGTACATCAGCATCGGTCGGCCTACATACGCCCTGGCCTTCACACTCTCCCCAGGCCTGCCAAGTACAGGTATCCGAACACTCCCTTTTCTTGGTACCACAGTTACCACAATCAGCCACATCAGAACTGCCAGCAAAGCATTCCTTTTCGCCACCACAGGCCGACCACTCGCCCCAAGTACACGTACGGGTGCAGGTCCTGGAACGTTCACCACATTTACCGCACGCTTCCTTTTCAACATCTAGCGGACCACATATCCCACTTCCTTCACACTCAGACCAAGCACCCCAAGTACAGTTATCCAGGCATTGTCTTTTCTTGGTACCGCAATTACCACAATCAGCCTCATCAGGAGTGCCAGCAAAACATTCCTTTTCGCCACCACAAGCCGACCAATCGCCCCAAATGCACTTGTTGGTACAGGTTCTGGTGCGCTCACCGCATTTGCCGCATTCTTCCCTTTCAACAGCCAATGGACTGCACTCCCCGCTTGAGTCGCACTCAGACCAATCTCCCCAGGTACAGTTATCCAGGCATTCCCTTATCTGGACGCCGCAGTCGCCACACCCCCGAGAATCTTTGTCCCCAGGTTTGCAAGCGCCCTGATTAGCACAAACGCTCCATCCACCCCAAGTGCAAGATTGAGAACACGTCCTGTACTGCTCACCGCAATTTCCACAGCCTACTCTCTCGGTTGCCGTGGGTGAACACTCACCTTCTTCGAGACACTCACCCCAGTCCCCCCATTCACATGACTCTAGGCAGGTTCTGGTTTGAGTCCCACAATTCCCGCAACCAGTGTGGTCTTCTGCGCGTGGCTCACAAACACCCTCACCACCACACAGGGACCAATTTCCCCACTGACACAGCCGGGTACAATTCCGGGAACGTTGTCCGCATTTTCCACAATCCTCGGTTTCCTGGTCCCCCTCTTCACAAACCCCCTCACCCTCGCAATCCGACCAAGCACCCCATCTACACAAGTCACTGCATGTTCGGCTGGTTTGGCCGCATAAACCGCAATCTTTGTCTTGAATTGCACCAGCTGGACACTCGCCCTCACCGACACACTGAGACCAAACCGACCACTTGCAGTAATCTGAGCAAGTCCTGGTTTTTGTTCCACAATTTCCACAGGGCTCATTTTCGGTTGCACGTTGTTCGCACTCGGCATTGACTTCACAGCTCAAATCCATCCCAGGCAAACAAACGAAAACCGTGTCCTGACCGCCAAGATTCACGGCTTTACACTCCCATTGCTCGGGGCAGTTAGCCTCGCACGTCATCGTGCAGATATAACCAATTTCGCTGGGCACACAAAGCCCAGAAAGGCAGTCATCATTGCTATTGCAGAAACTGCCAAATCCCCCGCCAACATCTTCGACTTCCTTGATGTCGCTGGAATCAGCATCGATGTCTATTTGGGTATCTGGGTCCGCGCTATCCGGTTCATCAGTATCCGAGTAGATAATATCTATCCGCCCGGGAGTTCCATCATCCGGTAAAACATCCGTTCCAGGGTCGATGGCCCCGATGGTGTCGCCAGTTCCAGACTGAGTGTCTTTAGGAGGAAGCCCCCCGCCTTCACAGGCAACAAAACCTATCACAGCGAATGCACACACTAATTTGGGAAGAAGTCTCATGTCGCCTCCAATCAGAGATTGTTTTCTTTCAAAAGCGCTCTTTAATTGTGTCTTATCGTGACGTTAAAAGCAAGTGGCGCGGCTAAAAAACCTTGTCAATAATTAGGGGGGCAAACTCTGGCGCGACATCCGAAATCTCGTATGCCTGAAGGACTCGGTTTACAGCATCCTGTAAGCCTTTGCCATCACGATGATAAATCGTCACCAAGGGTTGGCCTTTTGAAACCTTGACCCCAAGCCTGGTATGAATCCGCAGCCCAACTGCAGGATCGATTTGGTCCTCTTTTCGCAGGCGCCCACCTCCAAGCACCAAGCCGGCATAACCCACTTGGGCACTATCGACACTGGTGACAAAGCCATCTCTAGGTGCCACCACATCGAAAGTGTCAGACACGTGGGGCAGCAGATCCGGGTTTTCGGCTACTTTGGCATCGCCGCCATGAACTGCGACCATTTTCGCAAATTTTTCGAGCCCAGCACCCGACTTTATCGCTTGGCGGATTTTGCTTTTGCCATCATCTTCGTCCACGGCAGCGCCACCTAGGACCAGCATCTGGGCCCCCAGGTTTTCAACCAAATCCACCGTATCCGCAGGACCTCGCCCCTGCAACACCTCAATAGATTCCCGCACTTCCAGCGCATTACCAACAGACCAACCAATTGGCTGAAACATCGAAGTCAGCAAGGCGACGGTTTTGACATTGGCCTTGGTCCCAATGTCTACCAAGGTTCTGGCAAGCTTTTGAGCCTGTGGCAAGGTCTTCATGAAGGCGCCAGAACCGACCTTGACGTCCAAGACCAACCCGCCAATCCCCTCGGCCAGTTTCTTGGACATAATCGAAGCCGCAATCAACGGAATCGAGTCCACCGTTGCTGTAACATCCCGCAATGCATACAACTTGCGGTCAGCAGGCACGATGGATTCAGTCTGACCTATCATGGAAACGCCGATATCGTTTACCGCCTTAACAAAGGCATCAGGCGACAGGTCCGTTCTAAACCCTGGGATTGATTCCAGTTTATCCAACGTTCCACCAGTGTGGCCAAGCCCCCGCCCTGAAATCATGGGCACACTCACCCCACAAGCGGCCACCAAAGGTGCCAATGGAATCGATATCTTGTCGCCCACACCACCAGTCGAGTGCTTATCTACCGTGTTAGCCCTGTTTGGGAACACAAAAACATCCCCAGAGTGGAGCATGGCATCAGTCCACACCCCCAATTCATCGGCATCAAGCCCGCGCCAATAGATCGCCATCAGCAAAGCCGCCATCTGGTAATCTGGCAGCTCACCAACGGTGTACCTTTGCATGAGCTCCCTTATAACGGGCTCTGACAGAGTCAAACCATCACGTTTATCACGAATAACTTCTGCAACAATCATAGCAACCCCTCACCCTTGACCGTGGCTTCGTCCTGTTGGAAGTAAAAGCCGTTATGCGGATTCATCAGTTACAGGTCGAGCCAGCAACACGACTTTTCCATCCCTTACTGTCACGGAAAAATCGACATCCTTGGCACCTAGCCGCTGCTTTTGGAGCACACGCTGTTTTTCAAGGCTATTTTTAAACGCTGTCTCGGTAATACCCTTATTATCAAGCCCAACCTGGTTGCGGGCCCTTATGTAGTCGATATAAAGCATTTTCATTGGGTCCGGCTGCTCACGCTCGGGGGGCTGGGGCGGCCTATCATCAATGGTCAGCGCAGGCTTCGGCGCATCACGATAGCCGGCCTCTCGCCTCAAGGCCTCTCTAGTTGTGCGCCCCTCCTCCAGGTCTCGCATAATACGGTCCCAATAAACCGCCATAATGCGATAGCGCTGTTGCAGTGACTGAAATCGAAACTTATAGACAGTCCTACGGGCGTCTTGCAGCGGAGATTCTCTAAACAAGCGCTCCAACTGATCACGCTTTTGAAGCGGCGGGCGCTTTTCCATCCCCAAGAAGTAGGACTGATAATGCACCCTCAGCCGCTCGACCCGAGCCGCAATATCCGTCAACTGCTCTTCATATTCCCTATCTGTAGCCACAGCCACTCCGCGGTTTAGCAGCGCAGGCCCAAACAGACCCGCCGAGTAACAATTGTAGCATCATATGGGCTAGAGCAAATCAGGTCATCCAAAAAAGTCGATCTCACGAGGCACCATCCAGCAGATACGCAACTTCTGGCGCCCCTGTTGGCCATTGGCGCCTACGCTGCGCTGTCGCCTGGCCAACAGGGGCGCAGGCCAAGGGCCCAAGGGTCCAAGAGCCAAGGGTCTAGGGCACCGACCTGGCGAGGCGGAACCCGACGCCGCCGCCGTAGCGAATGCCGGGCAAGTTGATGCCGCGAAGAGCTGCCCGCACGCCCCTGGCGTAGTTGCGCCAGGAGCCGCCGCGATCAACCCGGAAAGAGCCTGCAGACGGTCCCGTTGGATCGGTAACCGGACCCGATGGATAGGATCCGTGCCAATCCTGACACCACTCCCAAACGTTCCCAAGCATGTCGTACAATCCCCAAGCATTGGGAGCCTTCTGACCGACCGGATGCGTCTTTTGATCGCTGTTGTCATAGTACCAGGCAACCTCGCCCAGTTCTCCATATCTGGCACCAGTCGTACCTGCTCGACAAGCGTACTCCCACTCAGCCTCAGTCGGAAGCCGCAGGCTATCTGTCCCAAGCATCTGGTTCAATTTCTGGATGAATTCCTGTGCGTCGTCCCAACTGACGTTTTCAACCGGAAGATCAGGTCCCTTAAAACGCGAAGGATTGTTTCCCATTACCGCCTGCCAAAGCGCCTGGGTCACAGGAGTAACCATCATTTCAAACGGCCTCGTCAGCGTCACCTTGTGCTGGGTCTCCCAGGAAAATCGCTCGTCCTCATTCTTCGGAGACCCCATCATAAACGTCCCCGCAGGTATACGGACGAATCGGAGCATCTCATCAAGGTCGCCAGTAACCTCACCCAAGCCATTAACGATAATCGAGCGTTCCTCCTCGACTTCGCGTTTGACCTTACGAGTCTTGGTGACCGTCCGGGTTTTAAGCACTGCTTCTGTCTGTTCCCGCCGAAACCAACCAGCCGGCTTCACGACTGCCAGGTCCCAGTAGTCCTCCTCCACTTGATAGGACTCATCCACAAGGCGCTCGACCAGTACAACCCGCTTCTCCACATGTAAGGTATTGCGTTTTCGTTCCAGTTCCTCTCTCGCAGCCTTCTCCGCTGCAGCCTTCTCTCTTGCAATGCGTTCCTCTCCCCGCTTCTTAGCTTTGATAATCGTTTTGTGATCCTTTCTAAGCCCTTCTTCTCCGTACTTCAACAGTTCCAACAGCCCCCAGGATCCTTCAAGCACCCCCTTCCAGCGTTCCAAGACCTCGGTACATTCGGAAACTTCGGAAAATGTCTTGGCCCACTCCTCGGCCTCAGTCAGCTTCTGGCGAACTTGTGGTTGCAAGACCTTCAGCTGTTCCTGCCGCATTGCCTCCAAGAAGTCGTTCAGTTCAGCTTCGTGCCGCTGAAAGTCACCATCTGCCGAGGCCTTGACCACGTATGCAGGGGACTGGTCTATTGCCTGTCTTAGCAGCGGCAAAGCCTCCCCTGGCTTGTCCTTTGCCATCCAAATCTTCGCTCCCTGAAACAACGCCTCGGTCAGGTCTGGATCCAGAGCCACTGCTTGGTTGGTATACTTAAGCGCCTCCGGAAGCTTCCCCTGAACAAAGGCAGACCATCCTGCTCCCATCAAAGCCAAGGCCGCCTCCTCTGGATCATCGGAACGTGCATACCTAGCAGCCAGCAAAAATGACTGCTCGGCCTGTCCAGGATCCACCAGATCCGGATTACACCCAAAGAACCCCAGGCGAATAACAGCTTGCATCTGGTGAAATCGCCACTCCAACTTGTACCCAGAGCTCACGTGGTCGCCATTGATGGCCTTGTCCAATTCCTCAAGGCATTCTTCGTACAGCGCCCGACGATAGGCATCCCGGGCGATCTCAAAGTGGTTGTAAGCTAGGCGCTGCACCTCTTCCTTAGCCAGCTTGATCAGGGTATTCAGAGAGTCGTTCATGCCACCCATTTGAGCGATCATCTGCCCAAAGCCCCACTGAAAACTCGCATTCAGGCCGGATATCTCATCCGCGATCAGATCCATCTGGCCACCAAGCATCGAAAACCCATCACTCATCGCCGAGCCAAGCTGGTCAAACCCCGCACCCACCGCCGAACCTAACTGCTGGATCGAGGAATCAAGCTGCCCAAATCCCCGGTCCATTGAGGCGCCAAGCTGCCCGAATCCCCGGTCCACCGATGAACTAACCTGCGCCCCCATACTCCGCACGCCAGTCAGGATCGAGGCCGTCTGACCCGAGATCGCCCCAATCATCGCCTGGGTCGACTCCCGATGCGCCGCCGTCAGGTCATGAGTGATTGAATAGCGTTGAACATAATCCTTCCAGCTCTCACCCCAAATATAGTTCCAACCCGTTATCATCTCGTGCCCTCCCCTGATGTGGCTAAGTCGATGACAATTGGTATCGTGCCGGTGCCGGTTTGTCAACCGCCCAGTTCATCAAAAAACCACCGCTTATTTTTGGGCGAGGGGTAAAATCTGTTGCGTTTAGTAAATTGGGCGTTATAGTTCCTGCCATGAAAGTGGGAAGTAGCGCACCTTTCATCCTAGTCGCCATTTATGTTGTTGCGGTAGCTTTGCTGGTTTCATCGCAGGAGGGTAGCCTGCCTGCGCCTGTGATGTCTTCGCTTACCGTGCGGCAGATTGCGTTTATGGCTAGGATGGCTGCGGCGCCTGCTCTCGAAGATTCCAAAACCCTGCAAGCGCCTTTGCAAGAGTCGTTGCAGGACATCGCGGGTCGACCTTTGGCGACTGATAAAGACTGCCTTGTGGGTGCGGCTGCGGCGATGGCCTTGGATGCCCGTCATTTGACTGCCATATTTGTTGCTCCTTTGGCCCATAAAGACAAGGCCGCAAAGGTCATTACCACCTGGGCAATGCAGCCAGGATTCGTGCCAACCGACCAAGATATTGCGGCCATCTATGAGAGCCCCTTGGACCAAGTGTCAAAGGATATCGTGGTGGCCAAGGTCGCGGGCGATTTACCGCAGGGAGAGGCAGCAAAACAAGCCTGGTCCAAGTGGTGGCGCCATCGAACTGCCGCTGGCACAGCAATAGCCTTGGTCGGAACCAGCCTTTTGTTTTTGGGTATCGCGCTTTGGTTTCGCGCCAGGATAGTCCAGCTGGTGTCGGCGACCGAAGAAAGGCCGCCTTTGACCAAGGCCTCGCTTGGGGCCATGGCCAAGGTGATCCTGCTGTTTATGGCCATCAGCCTGACTGCTGGCATCTTGGGGCCGCGATATGTCCTGCAGCTCTTTCCAGATATTGGCATACCTCAATTTGTGGTCGGCCTGTACCTGGTGACTGGAATTGCTGGCCTTTGGATGATTTCCTTGGTTGGTAAGGAACATCCATCAGATCGCTTTGGTGATCTAAGCGGCTTTTCCAGCTCTTTTAGACCAAACAATCTGTTAAAATCCATAACTTGGGGCCTTGGTGGATATGCGATGATTTGGCCTGCAGTGCTGGCTGCAGCCGCCATCACATCGATTATGGGTGGCACTGGAGAGCCCTTTGACAACCCGATTGCCCTGCTGTTGGTGTCCTCGCCTGAACCTTCATCGCTTGCCCTGCTTGGATTTTCAGTCGCCATATTGGCACCCATCATCGAGGAACCGCTGTTTCGCGGCTTTTTGTTTGGAAGGCTGCGACGCAGCATGACCCCTTATGGTGCAGCGATACTCTCTGGGCTGATTTTTGCCATAGCCCACTTTTCCTTGGAAAACCTGCTTCCACTGTGGGCTATTGGCTTTACCTTGGGGGTGTTGTACGACCGCTCCAAGGACCTCCTGGCACCAATAATCGCCCACAGCCTGTGGAATCTGGTGACAGCAGGTAGCCTGATTACCATCTTTGGATGATTCGCCGCCCCGCATGATTCGCCGCCCCACCTGACGCACCACCCACATGACGCGCCGCAGCATTCGGAATTTATTGCCAGATCTTGACTAATACCCAGATAATGATCATCTTAGAACACCGCAGCAGCGACTGCGCCTATTGATTTGATTATGGAGGCTACAATGGACCACCGACCTTGGTTTGATCATTATGAAAAAAACACGCCAAAAACAATTGAGATCCCAGAACTTACACTGCCACAAATCCTTGATAACACTGCCAAAAAATGGCCCAATCAGCGAGCTACCATCTTTGAAGGGGCGATAATCAGTTACAAGCAGCTTGCGTCTTATGTAGACCGACTGGCCGGCTTTTTGGTAAGCAAGGGCCTTAAAACTGGGGACAGAGTCGCCATCCAGATGCCAAACCTGCCTCAAACAATCATTGCCTACTATGGTGTCTTGCGTGCTGGAGGCGTCGCGGTGATGGTAAACCCCATGTATGTCGCCAGGGAGATTGAACATCAGCTAAATGACGCCGAAGTAAAATTTGCCATCGTGATGGATGCGTACTGGGTAAATCTGATTAAGCCGATTCGAGACAAGCTTATGCTTGAGCATATAGTGGTCACGGCCCTGGCAGACTTTTTGCCCTTCCCCAAAAACCTGCTGTTCCCGCTGGTGGGCAAGAAAACTGGCCTGGTGGTGTCAGTTGAGCGTGAAGCCAACGTCTACCAGCTTAAGGAGATTATTGAAAATCGCGCACTGAAGCCCCCTGCGATGCCAAGCGACCCGGACGCCACTGCAAATCTCCAGTACAGCGGTGGAACAACCGGCGTTTCCAAGGCTGCAGTCTTGTCACATCGAAACTTGGTGTCCAACGCGTATCAAGTTCAGTCTTGGTTTACTGGTATGGAGGAAGGCAAAGAAGTCGAATTGGCGGCATTGCCATTCTTCCACGTCTTTGGGCTCACCGTTTGCATGAACTTTGGGATTTTGGCTGGAGCCGCCCAGGTCCTGGTCCCCAATCCCAGAGATATCAAAGGCATGGTTAACCTGATTAAAAAGTATCGCCCGACCATTTTCCCTGCAGTGCCAGCAATGTTTAATGCGATTAACAACTTCCCTGGCATTGAAAAAATCGACATTTCTTCGATCAAAGGCTGCTTTTCAGGGTCCGCACCGCTACCAATCGAAGTTTTGGAACGATTTGAAACACTTACAGGCGGCATAATTACCGAAGGTTTTGGCATGACCGAAAGCTCGCCTGTTACCCATGCAAACCCGCTCCATGGGCTGCGAAAACCAGGCTCCATTGGAATTCCGCTGCCAAACACTGACGCAAAAATCGTGGACCTGGAAGAAGGAACAAAGGAGATGCCCATAGGCGAGGATGGAGAATTAATCCTTTATGGTCCGCAGGTAATGTCCGGTTATTGGAACCGCGAGGATGAAACGGAACTGACCATCAGAAATGGCTGGTTGTACTCAGGTGACATTGCGCAGATGGACGAAGATGGCTATTTCTACATCGTGGGCCGGAAGAAGGACATGATCATCGCCGGTGGTTACAACATCTACCCACGCGAGATCGATGAAATTCTGTATGAGCATCCAAAGGTTCTTGAAGCGGCGGCCATTGGTGTCCCACATGAAACCCGTGGCGAGACCGTCAAGGTGTTCATAGTTGTTCAGCCTGGCGAAACTTTAACAGCTGAAGAGGTTATCGAGTTTTGCCGTGAGCGCTTGGCCCCTTACAAAGTGCCGCGCCTTGTAGAGTTTAGGGATGAGCTGCCCAAGTCCACGATTGGAAAGGTGCTGCGCCGAGTCCTGCGGGATGAGGAACTGGCAAAGTCCAAGTAAATCGCCCTCTTTCACGGGGGCCTAGCATTTGGAGGTCCCCAGTGGAAAATGCTGAAGGCATCGTTGATTTTGCCCCTGTAAACGACGTCATCAAGGGAAACGTTGAAGTAACCATCCGCCCGGTGGTACCTGACGACGCCGCTTTAATAGCCGGACTGTTTAATTCGTTAAGCCCCGAAAGCATCTATAACCGGTTTTTGTCGCCGATGCGCAGGGCGTCACCGGAGTTGTTGGACAGGGCAACAAAGTTTGACTGCGACGTTGAATTTGCGCTTATAGCCTGTATACCAGGCCCAGATGGCTGCCATGCGATTGGAGTAGGCCGCTTTAAATGCTGCGGGCCTGACAGGGCAGAAGCAGCCATAGTAGTTGCTGACGCCTGGCAACGAAAAGGGCTGGCCACTTTAATCCTCAGATATCTGGCAAAAGCAGCCGTACAAAGGGGCATCTACTGGTTTGATAGCACCATAGACCCAAACAACAAAAAGCTGCTTAAATTCGCAGAAGCCGTTGGATTTAAAGGCACAACCAAATACTGCGATGGTTTGCTATCAATGGAAACTGATGTTTTGAAGCTGTTTTTAAAACCACAGGAATGCTAAAAGCCGCCTGACTTGAAATTACCCAGCAATCGCGCTGATATGGCGTTCAAAGGCATCCATGAAATGAGCCAACAAGTGGCGCGTTTCAGTTGAATTGATGCTGCCGCCTTCACCAAACAGCTTCGCAGCATTACCAATGTACATTTCAGGCTGTTGTAAGGGATACACATCCACGCAAACAAGTATTTGGCGCAGATGGTGATTGGCACCAAATCCCCCGACTCCACCGGGTGAAACGCTGACCACAGCCGCTGGTTTGCCGCTCCAAACATTCTCGCCATATGGCCTTGAGGCGACATCCAAGGCGTTTTTCAGCCCTGCAGGTATTGAGCGGTTATATTCAGGGGTTACAAAAAGAATGGCGTCAGCGGAGCTTACCTCTTCACGAAAATCCACCCATGCCTGTGGGGCGTTGTCGCCATCCAAATCGCCGTTGTAAAGTGGCAGATGAGCAATGGGCACTTCCTGCAAAATCAAGTTATCTGAAGCAATAGACATTAAAGCCTTAGCCACATTACGACTAAGGGATTTTTCGCGTGGGCTTCCAACTATTACGGCAACGGTATGCTGCATTTAAAACTCCTTAAAACAACGAGATTTTTTAAAGCTTATATCTAGGCATCAGCAAATGCCTTACAAACCTGGTCAGCATCTGATTCAGATACATCCAGATGAGTCACAATTCTAATGATTCCAGGACTTGATTCAGCCATCAAAATCCCAAACTCCTGTTTAAATCTGGATATCAGCTGCTGGTCAGATATCCCTTCAACCGTTTCAAACAAAACGATGTTAGTTTCAACTGGAACCAACAACCTAGCCACTTTGGAGGATTCAATAGCCTCGGCAATCCGCTTTGCGTGGCTGTGATCAAATGTAAGTCTGGAAACGTGATGATCAAGGGCATAGTGGCCTGCAGCCGCCAAAAGACCTGCCTGACGCCAGCCGCCACCCATCATATGGCGAAAACGCCTGGCACGTGCGATTACATCCGCCGGCCCGCAAAGCAGGCTGCCAACAGGTGCGCCAAGCCCTTTTGACAGGCAAAAACTAATCGTGTCTGCTGGCGCTGCAATCTCGGCCACGCTCAGCCCAGAGGCCACCGAGGCATTAAAAACCCTGGCCCCGTCTATGTGAACTTTAAGGCCAGCTTCATGGGCAATATCACAAACCGCCTGAATGTGGGCTTGTGGAATCACCACTCCACCAGCGGCGTTATGGGTGTTTTCAAGCTCCACCAAGGTAGGCATGGACATGTGCCGAATCTCGGGGTGTATGGCCGTGAAAAGGGCGTCCAGATCAAGGCAGCCCCTATCCCCAGGTAAAGGCCTGATGGTCACCCCAAATAACGCGGCTGGTGCCCCAGCTTCATGATGAAAAGGGTGCGCCAGCGCATGCATCAGCACCTCGTCACCAGGCTGGGTCTGCACCCTTATCGCCAGCCCATTGGCCATGGTCCCAGACACGACATACATGGCCGCTTCCTTGCCAGAAATCGCCGCAGCCCTTTCCTCCAAGGAATTTACAGTTGGGTCTTCACCCCAAACATCATCACCAACGTCAGCTTGCAACATGGCCTGGCGCATAGCTTCAGTTGGCCTGGTAAACGTATCTGAACGCAAATCTATGTAACGCATATTACTCCGCGGGAGCGCCCTCAGGGCGAATCACGATGGCTGACATCAGCAGTTGAGGACGGCCCATTTTGCCAAACTGCATTCTGGCCGTGGCATAAGCCCCAGCGCTGGCCAAGGCCTCAGGACGAAAATCATTTGCGAGCCCATCTAACATGGATACCAACAGCCCAGCAGGAACTGCGCCTGCAACTGACATCTTGGCAAATGGTTGATAACCATCTTTCACCAGTCCGGAAACAAGGTTGTGGCCAGGTCGCAAGTCAACTTGCCTTATGCCATCTGAATCGATGTTTCTTACGAATTCAGCAGACTTTTTAGGTGCGTCAACAGTGCTCAAAAAGAAAGGAGTCAACGCCAAGTTCATGGCTTTTCCCTTTGCTGGATATCGTATGAGTTTTCCAACTGGGTCCATCAAGACTCTGTATGACATCCTGTAGTTTACTGGCACCCACATCGGGGATTGAAAACCTGCTGGTAGGGCCGCAATAACCGGGTGTATGTCCTTGGAGCTGTCCCCAGGCTCTGTGCCCTGACCGGCGACCATCAATGCCTCTAAAACTTCGACCAGATCTGAAAAAACGGTTGATTGGTCGACTGCCAAAGCGACCACTTTGCTTCTGTCATCAAGCTCAATCGCGGTCCTGCTGGACATAACTTCCCGCAAAACCTGCAAAACTTCATTTGGTTGGTGAGGGCGACGCAAGTCAAAAAGGTCCGAGATCTCGGACTCACCAGCCGTTCTAACGCCTGGTTGCAAAACCCTTTGGTCCAACACTGACAGGTGGCCTGCACTTAGCACCAACACCCAGCTTGGGTTAAGGCGAAGCCCAGTTCCATGCCCAACCGGAAGGATGGCCCCAGCGAAATCCCCAGATGCAACGCTGGGCAAAGGCAAGGGCAGCGTTTTTTCCTGCATCACGGTCCTAGCCACCTGACAAGAGCGCTCGACCACACCAACAGCGTCCTTTGGACACTTATCCACCAAGTCATAAAACCTGTTGCGCATCTCAACAACCATCGCATCAGGTAGGGTCCGCTCAGACATGGTGCATCCAATCAACAATTCAGCGCCTGCAGCGATAACATCAGCCTTGTCAGGCTCGGCCGCCGAAACTAGGTGCCCCAAGGTAGTCATCTTTAAAAGCGATGCCGCAGGGGCAAAATCCGCTTTCACATCATCCAGATGGATGAAATTTTCACAGACAGGCTCCTTTAAGGCTTTGAAAACCAAGGAAGCATCGCTTGCCTGCTGTCCCATCTTCGTGATTAGCGCGTCAATGGCACCAAAAAGGCCCGCCAAATCTAAACCTGCCGATTCTAAAAAGGCCGGCTGGATCTCGGGAAATTCAGAGGCAGCCAAAAGCCCAGTCTCGATGGCGGCTAAACTAGTGGGACCATCCAATTGCTCTTGGGCAACCGCCTTTGAAAAGGCAAGCCCACATGTGGCAGCAGTTGCACATGTCTGAAGGTCGTTTTGCAACGAGTCCTTTTGTTTTGAGGAACAACCCCATAACAAAAAAGAACAAATGACCAAAGAACCAAAAATTCTTTTCATCCTTCCTCCACGGAAGCCGAAACGGCAACCTATGAAATGGACGGCGCCAATGATAGCATGAGGCTGTGTTTTTGGTGTCATCGTATGGAGGCATCAATGCCAGTACCACAACAATGGGACGCTACCGCAATCAAAATCGTGTTTTCCGATGTGCACCTAGGCACTGGAGAACACCCTGGATTGGCAAACCCATATGAAGATTTCCGCCAAGACGACCGCTTGGCCGAGCTGATTTTGCATCACTGTCAAGGCGCGTACGAGCAAATCCCGGTTGAGATCATTATCAACGGGGACTTCATGGATTTGTTGAAGATTCCGATTGGTGGGGCCTTTCCCTTGGAGGTTGATGAGGACATTGCTGTTGAAAAGGTCAGGCGTGTAATCAGGGGCCACCCTGAAGTTTTCGATGCAATGGCGACTTTCGTAAGGGTTCCTGGACATACCATCACGTACATACCTGGAAATCACGATGTTGAAGTCGCCTTTCCAAGGGCCCAAAATTTAATCAGGGCTCGCCTGAACATTTTAAGCAAACCAGAGTTGTTCCAGTTTTATACGGAACACGACACCCTACGGCTGCCAAGCGGGATCGTGGTCACTCACGGCAACAACTTTGAGGCGATGAACTCGATTGAACCTGGACGCTTCATCGTTGATGGACCAGATGGCAAACAGATAGCGGCAGTCCCCTTTGGTTCGCGGTTTTTGATCCATTCGTTATTACCCTTCAAGGCTGAGCAGCCTTTGCTCGACCAGGTCCACCCACTTTCAACCTTCCTGTTGTGGGGGCTTGTGTTTGACCTGCGTTTTACCCTTCGTTTGCTGTCACGAATGGCGACTTTTTTATTCGCAACCCGTTTTTCGCGTTCAGTAGTCCATGAAATTGGGTGGTTTAAGGCGATTTCCATCTTTATCGAGGAGGTATCGCTTTTTACCAATATGGAGCGACGCGCAATCAAAGTTTTGAAGGAATCTGACGACATTTCGGCCCTGATAGTTGGTCACAACCACAAGGCCACCATCGCAAGATTTCCGCGAAATAAAATCTATGTAAACACAGGCACTTGGTTGAAGCTGGTCAGCCTGGATCTGACAAACCTAGGAACCAGAACCTATCTAACTTACGCACAAGTGGAATATCGCCAAGTTGGACCGCCAGCCGTCCGTCTAATGCGCTGGCGCGGCCGACCAAAAGAGGTAGAAGAACTCTCAGCGTAGCGCAAAACCCCCGTCCCTGTCCCTGACCCTGACCCGGACCCTGCCCCTGACCCTGTCCCTGACCCTGTCCCTGTCCCTGACCCTGTCCCTGTCCCTGACCCTGTCCCTGCCCCTACGGCAAACAATCGTACCCACCCTCATTGCCATGCATCGTGGGATCGTACTTGCAATACAACCTGTAAGCGGAGCAATCAATCTCAAGCAAAATCCCCTGAGAGCAATACACCAAGGTTGTGTCGTGATACAGGCATGCACCTCTTTCAGTCACATCCCCACAAGGTGGACCGCAAACACCAACCGTTGAGCAAACCTGCTCATCAGGACAAGTACCACAACTGCCACCACATCTGTCATCCCCGCACTGCTTTTCTTCACACTGGGGCTGACAAACCTCTGGATAGGTACAGAGATGCGTTTGACCAGCATGGCTATAAGTGCAAACCATACCTGGGATGGCATCACAGTCTTCCCTGACAAGCTGCGCATTCTGGCAATAAAGCAGTTGATTACCAATGCATTGCCCTGCAGCAGTAATGTCGTGACAGTTCAAGTCCTCGGTGCACTCGAAGGCAGTGTTGCAAATCTCACCTTCACCACAGTGTCCGCAGTTTCCTCCACACTTGTCGGGACCACATTCCTTGTCATCACACTCGGGTTTGCAGTCCTTTAGTACACACTTAAACTCATCATTACAAACTTCGTTAGACTGACACTCTCCACAATAGCCGGTGCAACCATCAGTACCACATTCCTTCCCATCACACTCGGGTTTGCAGTACTCAACACACTTGCGCTCCCGGCTACACAGGACCTTGGGATACTGGCATATCCCACAAAGGTTGCCACATCCGTCGTCTTCACACTCGTAGGGGTCATCCTCGGGCCCACAATACGGGACACACTCCACATCTTCGCCAGAATCCGCATCGCCAGACGCCGAATCATCAGGCTCATTCAAGTCTGGCTCCTCGGCATCAACTTCAGACACATCCCTATTTTCATCATCAGTATCTACAGCATCACTCAAGTCATCAGGCTTTACAACATCAGAAGCATCACCCAGATCTGGGACCTCGACACTATCCAGATCTATCGCTCCACCGGGATCTTTTTTGGCCCCACCTCCACCACAACCAGCAAAGGCCATCAAAACAACCAATCCCAAAAAGCCTGACCTAATCTTTATCTTCATAACGCAAAAAAACCTCCAACACTAAACGGCCTAAAAGCTGTTCGGACGACAATTGATCACAATGCCATTTTAGCAAACTGCTGTAATGGCTTGCGTCAATAGATTCAGGCCCGTAGAATTCTATTTGCCAAAGCATTGGCTCGCAAGTTTGAAGTTGTTAGATGGCTTCATGGAGGTATTACAAATGCCTTTATATAAGCGTTTGAGCTTTTTTGTCCTCCCAATCCTTTTGGTGCTTGCCGCGTGTGGGGGAGGAAACACCCACGGCGACCAGGACACTGATGTCCAGGAAGAGGACGTCCCAGTAACCCCTCCTGGCATAGACACTGTGGTGTCAACCACGGCCATTAAAGCAGGTGGAGAAGTCGAAGTTCAGTGCGTCGGAAATGGGTTCAATCCCAACACCGTCCAGTTGATAATCAGGCCTCAAGATGACCCACAGCCAGAAGGCGAATTGCCAGATCCAGCCCTTCCTGAAGGGGTAGCGATCAAGAGCCAAAAGCAAGGCAAATTCACCGTAGAATTCACCAAAACAGACAGATTCCTGGTGGCCTGCTATTCAGCCGAGTCCATGATGCTTGACGACACCCCTGCCAGAATCATCGTTTCCCCGGCCAACGCGGTATCCATTGAAACTGAAGTCGATCCAAAAGAAATAACAGCAGGTGAGCGCGTCACCGTTATCTGTACCGCCGTCGACAGGTATGGAAACGTTTTTTCATCTGGAATGCACCCTTATGTTGTCCCATCCCAAGGAGTCCATCCTTCAGGGCTGTCTGTTCAACTGACTGTTGTTGGCAGTTATGACATAGCCTGCGCCCTTACAGACACAGATGTGGTTGATCGCACACCTGAAAAAGTCACAGTCAGTCCAGGGATGGCAAAAAAGATCCTGACTCGTTTAAGCCCGGCTGAGATTGAAGCAGGTGGGAAAACGACCCTAAGCTGTGAACCTCTGGATTTTTATGACAATCCAGTTCCACTCAAAGATTGTCCCGTTAGCGTAGCCCCTCTCTCACCAGTATTGACCATGAATGGGATGAACATCACCACCACTGCGGCTGGTGTTTATCCAATCAAGTGCATCCCTTCGGCCATTGACTGGTCATATTTCCAGTTGATTCCCGCGAATCTAATAGTTAACCCAGGGCCTCCAAAGACGTTGGTGTTGGAACCAAGCCCCAAAAAACCTTTCTACGGAACAAACGAGGTCTTAAGGGTTGATGCCCACGCCCTTGACCAGTATGGAAACATGATTCCAGATTTGGAGCTTTCCCCAGTCGATATATCCCCCAACACAGGCGGTATCGTCCCAGTCGATACAGACCCAACGGGAATGTTCCTGATGCAAGAAGAAGGGGTGTACCACCTTACCTTCAGGCTTGCGCAATTCCCAACGGTATACAACGTGCTAGAAGTCATAGTTGAAGGCAGCGGTCCACTGCTTTCAATCCTGTACCCAGAGCGTGGCGCGACCCTCAAGTCAGACAAACCTACAGTTACCGTCTCATACATCATCGCTGACGACGAAACAGGCATAAAATCGCTGAAGTGGGCCATCGGCTTTGACACCTCACCTGAAAGCTGGCACGGCCTTCCCCCTGGAAGAACAAACGTTCCGGTAACTGTAACCCTTGGTCCGTTAAGCCAGGGCCTCAACATTGTGCGCATGGAAGTTGAAAACAACGCCGGTTTAAAGACCGAGGCAAGAGTAGGGATCTACTTCTCGTCTGACTACTATGAAAACCATAAAAATAACCCAGCCTTAGGAATTGTTAAAGAGGGGGTGCGCGCATTTCTTGGGCGCAATTTGATCGACGACCAAGACCATTCGCTGCCACCCAATGATGTTGCAACTATCATCGAATTGCTGCTGACTTCCCTGGATATTGGAGCGCTGCTACCCAACCCGGTTGCCGAGTCTGGCCCCTACAGGGTCGAGCTTTCAAACCTGAGTTATGGCAAGCCCACGGTCAACATGTGGCTAAATGAAGGGGGCATGGTGGTCCGAATAGCGATCCCCAATTTCAAGGTCAAGGTCTCCGCAATTGGAGAATGTAACTTCATAATCGACTGGTGCCCAGACGTTTCAGGTTGGGTTTCAAGCAGCAACATCTACGCAGTTACCGACGTGCTGATTTGGATGGATGAAAACGGCAAAATCCACGCCAAAAGCCAAGAAGTTAAGGTCAATCTCTATGGCCTAAAGGTTGATATAGACGGAATTTTGGGTGACTTGCTGGGATGGCTGATTGATATTTTGGTAAAGACCTTTACCAAAACTATCGAAGAGGCTATCGAACAGCAGATAGTTGACCTTATCGACAAGACGCTAACTGATCTACTTGGAAAATTTGAGATTCACGAAACATTTGAAATCCCGGCCATTTTAAGCAGTCCACCAACCGCCCTAAGTCTGTATACCAAGCCCGGCATGCTTGATGTACAGCCTGAAGGAATTTGGTTAGATATGGGCGGCACTATTTATTCCAAGAAAGGGGTTAATCGAAACCCGCTAGGTTCGATTGCACGTGCTAATTGCCTGAATCCAAAACCGCAATTCTTCGAGATGCCACGTAATCGCGACATTGGCCTTGCTGCCCACGATGACATCTTAAACCAGGCACTATTTGCCCTTTGGTGGACTGGGACCCTTAATTTCACCCTCAACGAGGAAACTCTGGCCGGTGTTGACATGTCGAAAGTTCCGGTACGGGACCTTGATGTCAAGCTTAACTTCCTGTTGCCACCTATGTTGACCGACTGTGGTGCTGAAGGTAAGGTGCGCCTACAAATTGGGGATTTATTCGCCGAGGGGACTATGATCTTCTTGGGCAATAACTTGGAACTGACCTTGTTCCTTCAGGCTGAGGTGGATGCCAATTTGACCTTGGTTGAAGGAGAGGAAGGGCCAGAAGTCGCGTTGTCAATAGATGGGACCCCACTTCTGGACATCGAACTTTTGACTGTTAATGAAGACTTCCCCGTCTCAAAAGAGGACTTGATCGAGCTACTTGAGGGCGACTTAATCAGCTCACTTTTAAAGGACCTTGCAGGTAAGGAACTGTTTTCCTTTGCGATACCAAAAGTTGACCTGTCATCACTGGCAAATGAAATCCCCGAAAGAACAGAACTGGACATTGTGTTTACAAACCTGTACCGAGAAGGCGGATTCACCGTGGCACAAGGTTACCTACGCTAACAACAGATTAACTACAGAGTTTTATTCAATTTTGATAGTGTCGATAAGAACAGCTGTATCGTAGATCGAGTCACCTGTGTCTTTACAGTGGAATTTTAAAATCGCGTTTGTGGGCTCACCACCAAGGATTGGAAGCAAATCAAAGGTGGTGCGCTGCCACTGCGTCATGTGAACATCACCCTTATCAAAGGAAACGTCTGCTTTGCTGAGGGGGTACAGCCCCTTACACCGACTGCTGTCACAACCTTCCTTTTCGGGACAAAAATCATCAATTTTCAGGTCCACCAGGGGATGCACCTTACCTGTTGAATCGGTCAAAGTCGCGATAAAACTATCTTGGAACTGAGTTCCACAAAATTCCAAAAACTCCTCAGAGTAAAATTTCCAATAAAAAGACAGCGTTTTAGCGTTTGGCGGGATACAGAACTTCTGGGTTATGTTGCCCATGTCCTTTGTAAAACCCAAGCCGGTGGAGATAATCCCCATAAATTTTCCATTTATGGGCTTCGTTTCCCCAAGACCGGTAATCACACGCCCATCACCCACCCTGTTCCAGGCGGAAAGCTCACCAGCCTCAAAACCAACATTGAGCAGTTCATAATCTGATATATCCAGGTTTCTAGCTCCAAAGAGCCTAAAAAACGAGCCGACGTTAGATGTGTCCTGAGCGCCCACCCCGTAAGCTTCGCCACTAGTCATCCGCTGTTCAATCATCCGACTGAAGAACTGGCTGCCATATTTGAAGGCAAACAGGTTTGAAACCCAGTTTGTGTAGCCTACAACAGCCTTAGCACCAGCCCCAAAAAACTCGGCAGCCAACGTCCCGTTATAAAGCGTGCGACATGCCCCAAGATAAATCAGGCTATCTGGGAAGCGATTGTTTTCGGAGTAATAACCAATAAATTCAGGGGTAACACCGTACGTACGATCACCCATTACCACACGCCCAGCCGCCAAGTCAGCGTGTGTGCGGTCAAGGCATACACCAGAGGCTTCAGTGACATTCTCTACAAAAGGCGTCGTAATAATACATTCTGAACCGTAATCGCAATCTGCTAGGCCTTTACAAGACTTGGTTGCTTGGGCAAGTAACGAGCAATTCACAGGTTCTCCAGACCATATGATTTCCTGGGCACCTGGATGCCTCCAGTTCATTTCTTGCTTTGCCTTTGCAGACAAGGTCTCAAAATAGACATCTCCATGCGTTGCGATCGCTACAATTCCATAGCTACCTAGCCTGCGAAAGGCGCTCAGATTTGCGGCAGACGAGTTTAATGGGCCATGAACATTGAACGATGGACACTTGACATTGTTTGCCACATTAGAGATCAGCATGGTTTCGTCATTTGGAGCAAAATCAGATACAAATGGCGACAAAAGCAAAATATCTTTCGAATTAATCGGTTGTACATTCAGCACCGGTGAAGAAACAGTTGCAAGCCCACCAGTCCCATCAGCAGCCCCAGACCCCCTGTAGCCCTCCTCTGTCAGGTTTAAGGCACCAACCACCCCATCATCAAAGCGCACCCACAGCCCGCCAGTCTCTTCAGCATCGCCAACTTCCTTTACAGCCGGGTCTCTTGAAAGCACGTTTATCGCCGCAACACGCGCTGCTCCCATGTCTCTGAGGTCACTGTAGGTGGTATCATAAGCAATCCTGGCATCCCCCAAAGTTCTTTGATGGTTAGAACACGCCGTCTGGGTAATACGAGGTAAGCACTCGAAAGTAACCAAAGTTGATTTGACTAGTGGGCCCCCCTCCCTTTGCGCAGCCACTCTGAAATATTTCTTTCCAGGCTCGGTGCAAGCCATATTCAGTTTTACGGTAAACACCCCGTCTCCCTGAATTTCGTCGCCAGAAGTCTCGACTAGGCCGTCATCCAGCATGAACCCACGAGCATCCGAGCCGTTACCTTGGGCGTCCACTTCCCACAGCGAAAGGGTGGCAGAGCTAAACCCACCAAAATGGCCAGAAGCCATGGTCGCATATGCCTCCCCACTTTGACCCACAAAAAATGCTGGAGGGGTTATCTTGGGCTGGCTCGCAAGCGACAAGCTTGGGGTCTGGGTTACAACGATCACATCAGAAACGGTAATCTCAGTTTTACCATCGCGCGCTTTTCCAGTTGCATGAACGGTGATGCGGTTATCACCCTGCTTAAGCAAAACTGGAGCAGAAAGCCAATAAGAAGAATCATTGGAAAATGTAACTACACCTGAACTACCGTCTTCCAAGGTCCACTTCATAGACTCGACTGGCCCAAAAACAACACCAGTCAGAGCAACCATACCACCCGTGGTAGAGGCCTGCCCCCTAGCACCAGGCCCAGTTATCCTGACTAGCAGGTCTGCGGCCGGGCCATCCGCTGACACCGGAGGCACATACCCACGGTCATGAGCAACTACAACATCTGGGGCTTCATAATCATCAGCTATGTCCGGCGTTTCAATATCTATATTACCAAAATCACGATTACCGCCGGTATCAGTGGGTAGATTCTCACCAGTACAAGCAACAAAAACCAAAGCTAGCAGAATCAGCATATAAGTGCGAGCCATCAAAATCTCCACACAAGACACACAGTGCGGATTGTAAAGGACCAAGGGCATCTTATCCAGCCCAAAACGAATCTAATCCAGTCCTAGTTGAGTTGTGAGTTAACGACTCCGGGCACCAATTCCAGAGGAACCGCCACGGCTGGAGCCAAACGAGCCACCACGGCTAAATCCAGAGGATCGACCAGAAGACACAGAGCTTGAGCGAGACGAAGGTTTGCTGATTGAAGACGAACTACTGCTTGAAGAGCTGCTGGAGCTGGATGGAGCGGCATAGCTGGAGCGCGAACTATAGCCAGAATTGGAAGAGGTAATGCTCCTGGCGCTAGACCTAGACGGAGCAGCATAGCTGGAACGCGACCCAGAAGCAGCGCTTGAAGAGGTCACAGCCCGTGAAGGGGCGGCAGACCTGGACGGAGCAGCATAACTGGAACGCGACCCAGAAGCAGGGCTCGAAGAGGTCACGGCCCGTGAAGGGGCGCTAGACCTGGACGGAGCAGCGTAGCTGGAACGCGACCCAGAAGCAGCGCTTGAAGAGGTCACGGAACCATAAGCCCGGTTAGGTGCTTGATAGGAACTGGACGGCTGCCTGGGGTCAGGGGTCGTTTTTGGAGCGGCTGGCACGTTGCGTCGCAGCCTATCAGTATTTTGCTGCATCCTACGCTGCTTAAGCACATCCTGGCTGGGAGTGCTTGTCGTAGATTGCTGAGACTGGGACGGCGTCACAGGCCTTCTTTCCAGTGTAGGAGCCACCCTATCAACTTTGGGAGTCCTGACATCGCTTGGCCGGACACCAACATTCGGCATGGTTCTGGTTGTGGTCGGCACGGGCCTAGTCACAGAAGGACTGACTGTGGTCGGCGCAGGCCTGGTCACAGAAGGATTGACTCTTTGAATTGTGGTGCCCATTGAATCCCTGCTGACGCCCTGAGTACCACCAACACTTGAAGCGCTAGGACGCACCACACCAGGATTTACAGCTCCCCCCATAGATTTTGGCTGCCATGTTGCCGCGGCGCGAGACGTTGTATCAAGACGAACCGGAGCAGGAGCGACGGCCTTGCTAGCACCAACTGATCGACCAACTGGAGCAGTCACCTTCATTTGGTTGCTCTTGACCTGTCTGATAGTCGTTGCCCTAGCATCAACATAGGATTTGGGCGTATCAAAAAGAGCCTTCTTTGGCTGCATTCTCGCAGCATTGGTGCCACTTACAGACACTCTATCCAGTTTAACTTCCCTAATATCGTGCCCACCACGCTGAGCGATAAAGTTCCGACTGCTGAGCACATCCTTTGAGCCACCTGGAATCTGGCTGACATCGCCTCTCGTGTGGGCAGCGTTAAACTCCCTGTCGATCAAGGCGGTATCGCGTACCCTCACCTCAGAGATATCGTGCGATCTTGGTTGATTGCGACGTCTGTCACTCCTGTCACCTCGTGGCGGCGGACCACGTCTACCATCACGATAAAAGTCGTCATAACCAACCATCACACGACCACGACGATAGTCTCTGCTGTCTCTACGACCAGCGCGGTATCCATCCCAATATCCGTCGTTGTAACCGTGGGCATAGCCTTTTCTGTACCCCCAAGTCCATCCCGGGTCATAGGGATACCAACCAATCCACGAAGGACCGTAATAAAATGAAACAACGGCCGGACGCCAGACCCAAAGGGGATCAGGTATCCAGACCCAACCATACAGGCGACTGTGGCGCCAGTGACCAAAGTGGTCGGTCATATAGCCCCAAGGATCATAGGAATACCAGGTCCATCCATAGGAGGTCCAATACCAATAACCACGGGAATAAGGAGACCAGTCAGTGGCGACGCCATATGGAACGAATACGCGGTCACCAGAGATAACCACCCAACGACCAAGTCCATCTAAGTCACTGTAATGGGTCACCCTGTTTGAAATCCGTTCATTAATCAAGACGATTGAGTCGGTATCACTGCTCCAGCGGGCTCTGACTGAAATGACAACCCTAGATGGGAGGTTCCAGGGGACATAGAAGTTAACCCCGTATTCAGTGGTTTCAAAATTTGAAACGGACCCGCATTGGGTGGAAGCATCACAGCGATCTCCAGGCGCTACGTTGGAAGTCCAAATGAAATCGCTGACTTCTCGATAGGCATATTCCATCGAGCCTGATGCGTCATACCAGACTTCGTCTGCAACTAAAGAGACCGTTTGGCCAGGTTGCACCAAAATTTCGCGTGTTTGCCCAGTCGCGTCTAGCTGACCGTCAATTGCGATGATCCTGACTGACTGAGCAACCGCGGGTTTGATGATGAAGAAACCAAACAACAGAACTGAAGTAAAAAGCAGCGTTTTAAGCTTTGTATCCATACGGCACCTCCTGATTTGGTACCCGCCCACCAAAGTAATTGCAATTGGGCAAACCTAGACACAGACGAAAAAGTCTGAAAACTATTCTACCGTTTTTTTTGCAGTTTGATCTCGGCTTCTGAACGACGCAGATACATCGGCTCCAAGGTGGCAACATCTGCGTGCGGTAATTTTGACCCCAACACTGCCATTACGGCCGCTTTCACGTAGTTTTCGTGGGCAGCGGCAAACGTGATGCGCTCGGGTAATGCAGCCAAAAATGCTTGGCGCCAAGCGGTAATGCCCTCGCCAACAGCCAAAACGGGGCCGGTTGAACAGATACTGGCTACTTGGTTGGCAAATTCATTGGGACTGCTGATGGTTGGGGCGATTAGTTCGTTGCCCGAGCTGTCGTAAAGGGCTGCATAGACTTCGTTTTTTTTAGCATCTAGGGCGGCCATCACTGGCGCGGTCTTGCCTAGATGGGGGGTGGCCAAGGCCAAAAGACTGGAAACTCCAACTATTGGACGATTTAGTGAAAGTGCTAGGCCCTTCATGGATGCCATCGCGATGCGAACGCCTGTGAATGATCCAGGGCCGACTGAAGAGACAATCAAGTCGATGTCAGCGGGAGTCAGCTTTCGGGACTGAAGCATGTGGGCTATGTCGTCTAGGATGCGCCTTGAGTGGCTGTTTCCGTCGGACAAAAGCATGGATTCAGCGGTAATAACGTCCCCTTCAAGCAGGGCAATGGAGCCCACTTTGGTGGATGTGTCACAAGCCAGAACTACTGGACGTTGTACCGCAGTCTTGCTAATCACAGCTAACCTGGAGGTTTTAATTGGGACAGAGAGCCCCATTTTCGAGCGATATCATTTGCAAATACTACAACCATCAGGGCCAGTAGTAGGGCCAGCCCGATGTACTGCAGGATTACTCTGCCCTTTAGGCCCATTGGTTTGCGCATGATGGTTTCGATGGCAAAAACAACTATGTGACCGCCGTCAAGTACTGGAATTGGCAAGAGATTCAGGATACCAAGGCTGACAGACAGCCACGCGAGGGCCTGGAAAAACGGGGCCCAGCCCATTGAGCCGGCGTTGGATGCGATGTCGTAGATCATGATTGGGCCGCCCATTTCTTTTACGGAGACGCGCCCGGTGACCAAGGCCTTCAAAGATGCTAGTGTTTTTGCGACTATGCTGAAGGTCTCGTCAACGGTTTGTATGGCTGCATATCGAAGTCTGGATTTGTTGGGGATGTCGTCTGGGGTGACGACTACGCGGGAAACTTTGGCTCCAAACTTGAGGTACTTTGGAACCGCTGCTCCTGGCACCCAATTTGGGTTGGCTAGGGATAGCTCGACTTCTTGCTTTTCGCCATCGCGAATGATGGAAATCCGCCTGACTGCTGCTGGGTCTCTGCTGAGTCCTTCTACGAAGAATCCCCAATCAGACATGGGAGTTCCATCTAGGGCGGTAAGTTGGTCGCCTTCCTTGAGGCCAGCCAAGGCCGCGGGAGATTCAGGGTCTAGCCACTGGAGCACCATCTGGCCGTTGATGAGGCCTGCGTCAACATCTTGTCCTAGGGGCCCTAGCGATAGTTCCCTGCTTTCACCTGGTGTGGCTACGTCAAGTTCAGTTTTGGCGACCACAAATTTGACGGTTCTGTCTTTGGCATCAGTGGCAGCCCTGATTACTTCTTCAAAGGAGCTGGCGTTTTTGCCATCAATTGAGACGATTGCGTCAAATTTTCCAAAACCAGCCAATTCTGCTGGAGAATCAGGCAAGGGCAGAACAATGGGTAAGGCTCTATCTAGGGTCACCCCGATGCGCCCAACCGTTTTGTTCATGCCTATTTCTTTAAGTCCGGCAAGTTCGACGGCCTTTGGAACAACATTGAAGGTCATCAGTTCGCCGTCTCGATCTACCTCAAACTCCAGATTAGCGCCTGGATTGGAGGCAACGGCACCGTGCATCTCCCACCAGTAGTCGACTGTTTTACCGTTAATTTTCGTTACCCGGTCGCCTGGACGTATTCCAGCCTCCCAGGCGGCGCCATCAACCGAGGCTGAGCCTAGTAAGGAGGGTGGAAGCTGGGAATGGCCTAAAAACATAGGGAAAAAAATTAAGAAAGGCAGAATCAGGTTAAATACAGGACCGGCTAAAACGATGAGGACCTTGCGCCAAGTGTCAGTTGTTAAAAAGCCTTGTTTTCTTTGGTCTTCTGGTAGCTCCTCGGAGGGGTCGTCTCCCAAGAATTTTACATAGCCACCCAAAGGAAGCAGGGACAACCAGTATTCTGTGCCTTTATATGTAAATCCAAGTAGTTTGGGGCCAAAACCGATGGAAAAACGCAAAACAGTAACCCCAACCATGCGTGCCACAAGGAAGTGACCAAGTTCATGGAAGAAGATCAGGGCACCTAGAAAGATAATAAAGTAGAGCAAGCGGGGCACTCCCGGAAATAGCCGAATGGGAATGTAACCACTGTAAGCGTTTAGTGCAACGGTTGGGACGGAATTTTGGTGTGAAATTTGGGGGCGGGGGCAGGGGCTGGGGCCGCAGGGACGGGGTGCGGGTGCGGGGCGGGGCCGCAGGGACGGGGTGCGGGTGCGGGGCGGGGCAGGTTACACATTGGATGTCAATTGGTTGGTGGATTTTTGGGTTCTGGGCTTGACAGAGAGGGAAAAAAAACATTAAAAGCTCTGGCCGCGTTGTTGTGGTGTCTTGTGGCTTTCGAGGGCGTCATGCGAAACATCTTTGCTCTAGTTGCGCTTCTTGCTGGTTTTGTGGCCTGTTGGCCTGAAAGCTATGTTGAATATCAGCCTGAAGTTGCGCACATTAGCAGCGCTATCGTAAATGGAGAGCTAGAAACTGGTTTTCCAGCGGTGGGTGCGCTTGTTATCATGACTGACGACTTTTATCACGGAAGCATTTGTACTGGAACTTTGATTGCGCCGGAATGGGTGTTGACCGCTGGCCATTGCGTTAAGCCTCCAGACGATCCACCTGAATCTATGTTTTTTACTACTGATTTTATACGATTTTTCATCGGTAACGACGCCCAAGAAACGGGGCGTCACAAGCCTCCTGCTGAAGGACGGTTTGTAAAAATTGAGGAATTTATTCCCTTTCCAAGCTACAAACCTGATGGCTTGGTTGGCAGGGATGACTTGGGTTTGGTCAAACTAGCCACTCCTGTTACTGACGTCGATCCGATGCCTTTGAACCTGCGATCACTTACACAGTACGATGTCCAGGCTCCCATCAAGTACGTTGGCTTTGGGGTCGATGATGGCAGAAGGTCAACAGGAAGTGGGATAAAACGGACTATCACCCGGCCTGTGTCATTTATAACTGATTTCACCTATCTGGCTGAGAATAGGGATGGAGGAACCTGCTTTGGTGATAGTGGAGGACCAGGATTTCTGGCCGATGGGCAGGGTGGATATAGCCTCGCTGGTGTTGTTTCCGCTGGAACAAGCACAGGTGGCTACAGCGTAGACCCATGCGAAAATGGAACTGGATACTACATGAGGGTTGATGCGTTTGCTTGGTGGATTGCGGAAGTTACCGGCATCCAGTTTCCCTCTTGTGAAGGGACAGGCCAGTGCTACTGTGAGCAGGCATGTCGAGTCGATGGCACCTGTGACAACTCCAAGTGCAAGACTATGAGCTGCCTTGAGGGGCTGTCTTGCATCGCTTTGTGCGAAGCTGGAGACAATGCTTGCGCAAACGATTGTCAGTTGCTGTCTTTACTTGGGGCCAATTCCCTTTTGGGAACGGTCTGGTACTGCATAGATGGTAGATGTCCTGAGGGAAAAGCAGATAGAACCACGTGCATATATGAAAAATGCAGCGACAAGATGGACAAGTGCACCGCCAATGGAGAACCGACATTTGATTGTAACGCCTTGAATGTGTGCTTAAATCGCTGTGTCGACGCGGATGATTTTTGTGAAGAGAGCTGCTTGCTGATGGCAAGTGATGAGGTCCAAGCTAGACGCGCTTCAATGGTCGAATGCCTCAGTAACAATTGTCAGCTGATTCCGGATCAAGCTGGAGTCTTGTCCGACTGTGCCAAAGAAAAGTGCGCCTTACAGATGGGCGAATGCTTACCAGATGTACCGGATGTACCAGATGAAGAGCCAAGCGAAGAAGTCATCTCAGAAGATGTGACGCAAGACGACGTCATCGATAATGAGCTTGATGAAAATGACGCCTATGCTGAGGTTGATTCGACCGCCGATAGCGGAAGCGAAGTAAGCGATCTGGAGCCTATAATTGATGAACTAGATGGCGGTTGTAACGCTGGAAGTAAGCCTGCCCCCATGTTCTTTGTGTTGTTTGCTGGTCTGCTTTTGGTTGCCCTTCGCAAGCGGGCCTAATATTCCCACCACTTAAACTGCAGAGGCCTTGGACATGTCTTTGAAAGTCGCCCCATCGGTAATTGCTGGTAATCAGGCTGAATTAGGCCTTGAGATTAAGCGAATTGATGAAGCTGGAGCTGATTTGATCCACCTGGATGTCATGGATGGTCATTTTGTGCCAAACCTGACGATGGGACCTGGTGTGGTAAAAGACTTGCGGTCATATACTGGGCTTACGTTTGATTGTCATCTGATGCTTTCGCAACCTGGCAAATACATTGAAGCTTTTGCCAAATCGGGTGCAGATAGGATTTCGGTGCACGTTGAGGTTGCAGGCGTTGGTGAGGTACTAAAAGGGATAAGGGCACTTGGCAAACAAGTTGGATTGGTGATCAATCCCAAAACGCCTGCAAGTGCAGCTGATCGATATTTGGAAGACATTGATTTCCTGTTGGTAATGACCGTTGAACCTGGCTTCTATGGGCAAAAGCTGATTTTTGATGCCCTTGACAAGGTACCTACCTTGCGGCAGACTCTGCGCACTTTGGGGCGTGACATTCCCATCCAGGTTGATGGGGGTGTGACCATTGAGAATGCTTACCAGATCGCACAGGCTGGGGCTGATGAGGTCGTTGCTGGTGCGGCGGTTTTTAAGGCAGCAGATTATAAAGCCGCTATTTCGAGGCTGAAGAATCCTGTTGCAGTTTCTTGATTTTTCGGGGCGTAGCGCAGCCTGGTAGCGCACATGGTTCGGGACCATGGAGTCGCTGGTTCAAATCCAGTCGCCCCGACTGATTCTTTAAATAAGTCTGTTAGAGTATTTGTGCTTTGGGAAATCTGTAATAAGGAGATGATATGAGCTGGGAATGTTTGACTTTGACCTTTGATGGGCCTGTTGCAGTTTTAACGATCAGTCGTCCAAAAGTGCTTAATGCCATTAATGACCAAGTGCTGACTGAATTGTTGGCTGTGACCAAAGAACTTGCTGTCAATGCTGATGTGCGGGCCCTGGTTTTAACTGGGGAAGGCACCAAGGCATTTGTTGCTGGTGCTGATATCGCGGCTATGGCTGAGATGGATGCAGACCAAGCGTTTGAGTTTTCCCGCAAGGGACAAGCGGTGTTTGATGCGATTGAAGCACTGCCATTTCCGGTGATAGCCGCGGTCAATGGATTTGCGCTTGGTGGTGGCAGTGAACTGGTGTTGGCGTGTGACATTGTTTACGCGTCGGAAAACGCCATTTTTGGGCAACCTGAAGTCAAGTTGGGTGTGGTGCCTGGGTTTGGCGGAACAGCACGGCTGGTAAGGGTAATTGGGCGAAACAATGCCTTGGAATGGATCTTAATGGGGGATAACGTTAGTGCGGCGGATGCCTATCGAGTTGGGTTGGTCCAAAAGGTGGTGCCGCAAGAAGAGTTGATGCAAGTTGCAATGGCTGCGGCTCACCGCCTAGCTGGGCTGGGACCGCTAGCGGTAAGGACAGCTCGTTCGTTAGTAAAGAAAGCGCAGGAATTGCCATTGGAGCAAGCCTTGGAGGCAGAGGCAACAGCTTTTGCAGGTCTGTTTAAAGGGCACGACCAAAAAGAGGGCATGCAAGCATTTTTGCAACGCCGCAAACCCGAATTCAAAGGCAACTAGCCTGTCCCTGGCACAGCCGAACCAATAATCACAGTGCTATTCATGCGAAACGCTCTACCTCATAATGATACAGGGGGTGCAAAAAAAAACCGATCTCACGAGGCACCATCCTGCAGACGCGCAACTCCGGGCGCCCCTTGTTGGCCATTGGCGCCTACGCTGCGCTGTCGCCTGGCCAACAGGGGCGCAGGGCCAAGGATCCAAGGATCCAAGGGGCCAAGGATCTAGCGCACCGACCTCGCGAGGCGGAACCCGACGAAGTCGTTGCGATTGCCGGGCAAGCCGCTGTTGCGATTAGCCGCCCGCACGCCCCCGGCGCCGCTGCCCCAGGAGCCGCCGCGAAAAACCCGGTAAGAGCCCGTAGGTGATTCCCAAGCTAAACCATCAGTTGGGGCACCATTGTAACTATCATGGTACCAATCCTGAACCCACTCCCAAACATTACCTGCCATATCACACAAGCCCTGAGTGGTGTCACCACTTGGTTTGCTGCAAACGGGCCAAGTACTATCACGACCACAGCCATAACCACTACCATCATTCATTACAGCACGCTCACAAGTAGCATCTTCATCTCCCCAAGGATACTTACAGTCACCACCACCACTACGGGCTGCATACTCCCATTCTGCCTCACTAGGTAATCGACCGCCGGCCCAGGTGGCAAAGGCTTGGGCTTGATTCCAATCAACGCAATTAATAGGATGCTTGCCACGATCAGATTGGCCCCAGTTACACCACTCACTAGTGCTAGGAGCAGTGCAAGCACCTGCATCAACACAAGCCCTATACTGATCAACGGTCACCTGGGTTTTACCCATCTCAAACGTAGGCACCATCACAATATGAACTGGCATTTCATCAGAGTCCCCATCCTCAGACCCCATATTGAAACTTCCGCCTGGAATTCGTACCCATTCGATACCAGTATCATTGGGAATACATTGGCCGTCGTCATTGCATTTTTCATGGGCCTCACATTCGCCACAGGAAGTGCCACAAACCGGATCAAGGCCGCATTGTCGCGGGCTACATGCAGGGACACACCCCTCAGCTACGCACTGGCCGTCAGAATTGCACGTTTTACCTTCCGGACATTGTCCACATGACTGCTCGCACACCGGATCGGGACCGCAGACTCGCTCGCCACAGCTTGGGGTGCAGACTTCATCGGCGTCAGTATCAGTGTCAGCGTCAGTGCCGGTATCATAGTCAATGTCGGTGTCAGAATCTGCAGGCGGCTCCAAGGTGTCTGAAGCGTCATCCACAGGCAGTTCTGTCGAAACATCGGCAGGATGGTCCGAGCCACCACAGCCAATCACAGTAACGACAGCAAAAACCAACGATATAGTGCCCAAGAGTTTAAAGTTTTGCATCTACACACCCATAAAATCAATGGATTATTCCAAATCACCGGGTCGTAGAGTAGCACAACTTTGAACCTAGTTCCATTTTTTTATTGTGCCAAAAAAAAAAATTACCACCCACTATCAACAAGGGGCTTGAGCCAGAACATGGACAGCTGGCCCAAACTAAGGCACCGAGTCGCGGTAGGAATGGCCCTTACGGGCCACCCCCCGCACAGATCCCGGCGTGCTAAATTACCGCACCGGGCTCCTGCCTCGGGTCAGACGCGCAGACTTGCTGACTGCCGTATCCAGTCGAGCGCACTTTGCAGGGCGACCCGTCTTTGCGTCCGGTCCCTGTGACCTAGGCTTACAAACGAGGTGTCAAACTTCAGTTTATTGAGCCAGGTAAACCGATGCAAAACGGGTTTATTGAAAGTTTTAACGGAAAATTTCGTGGCGAATGCCTTAACTTAAGTTACTTTCTAGGGGTGCGAGACGCCAAAGCAATAGCAACTGCGTTTCGTCATGACTACAATAATGTGAGGCCACACAGCTCACTAAAATACATGAACCCAGCGGAATTTGCAGCTGCAGTGGTGAACGATTTTAGCCCCCCTAGGGGGGCTAAAGGGGGAGGTGAAGGCCTTGGAGATGGACAGACCGAATCAAGGATGGTTGACTCTCATTTAGAATGGTCCTAACAGAGGGGTCATGTCACACCGGATCGGGACCACAGACTCGCTCGCCACAGCTTGGGGTGCAGACTTCATCGGCGTCAGTATCAGTGTCAGTACCGGTGTCACGGTCGGTGTCAGCGTCTGTACCGGTGTCACGGTCGGTGTCAGCGTCAGTATCAGTGTCGGCGTCAGTGCCGGTATCATAATCAATGTCGGTGTCAGAATCTGCAGGCGGCTCCAAGGTGTCTGAAGCGTCATCCACAGGCAGTTCTGTCAAAACATCGGCAGGATGGTCCGAGCCACCACAGCCAAGCACAGTAACGACAGCAAAAATCAATGATATAGTGCCTAAAACTTTAAAGTCTTGCATCGACAACCCCTATAAAATCAGTGGCCTATTCCAAATCGCTGGACCAGCAATAGCACAACTTTGAACCTAGTTCCATTTTTTTATTGTGCCAAAAAAAAAAATTACCACCCACTATCAACAAGGGGCTTGAGCCAGAACATGGACAGCTGGCCCAAACTAAGGCACCGAGTCGCGGTAGGAATGACCCTTACGGCCCCGCCCCGCACATATCCCGGCGTGCGGAACTACCGCACCGGGCTCCTGCCTCGGGTCAGACGCGCAGACTTGCTGACTGCCGTATCCAGTCGAGCGCACTTTGCTGGGCGCCCCGTCTCTGCGTCCGGTCAGCTTCCCAGCCTTTGTCCCCTGGACACTGGCACTATACCCCCGTTAGTACTAGAATAAAAACCGCCTTATGCTCAAGACTGTTTTTGGGAGGTTTCGCATGAGAGTTATGCCAACTATCTTTGTTAATGTACTAGTTTTGGCTCTTGCCTTTGGAAATGCTTGCGCTGATGACAACAACAAAGACGCTGTTGAAGTTGTTGACGACGCCAAAGCAGATACCCCTGATTCGCCTGGAGATGAAGACGTGCAACTAGGGCAGGATGACAGTGTGCAACCTGTTGGAGAGTGGGGCAAATTCTTTGATAAAAGGGATTGGAGCGACGATGGTAAACGCCGAGTTGTGATTTTGCATACAAACGACCTTCACTCATTTGTAAGTGGCTTGGGACCCTTGGCTGACTATAGTCCAGATGCGGAAAACGAAGATGGCACGATAGGTGGGTTTGCCAGAATTGCGTCCTTAATTGATCGTGAGCGAAACGACCCACGGCCTGGCTCGTCTGTTTTGGTGGTTGACGCGGGTGACTTCACCTTTGGGACTGCATACGCATACCTGGCTAGAACCCTGGGTTTGGAATTAAAACTTATGGAAGCCTTGGGTTTTGACGCGACGACCTTTGGTAACCACGAGATGGACTGGGGCCCTGCTGGGACTGCGTCAGTTGTTGAAGCCGGACTTACAAGTGACAGCAAATTGAAAATTGTCGCGTCTAACCTGGTTTTCGATGAGGAGGACCCGGCTGATGACGTTTTGGCGGCTTTGATGGGAACCAAGGTTTTGCCGCATCACACAATCACCATGGATAACGGTATCAAAGTCGGTATTTTTGGGCTGCTTGGTACTAACGCCCTGAAGCTTGCACCACATGCCGCCCCAGTAACGGTGGCATCACCAGCAAAGGCCGCTCAGGAGGTGGTCGACCACCTTCGCGAGGTGGAAAAGTGTGATTTCATTGTAGGTTTGTCCCATGGGGGAGTTGGTGAGGGAGATATTCCAGGGGAAGATGAGGAGATCGCAGGACGGCTCAAGAATGTTGACGTGCTAATTACCGGCCATTCGCACACCTTGATGAAAGAGGCGAAAATGTACGGCACCACCCTGGTAGTTCAGGCTGGTAACTATGGTCAGCACCTTGGCAATCTGGTGATGGTGGAAACAGAAGACGGCTTTGAGCTTGAGTCCTGGGAGACCATCTTGGTTGATGACTCCATTCCTGGGAAACCTGAAATACTGGGGATGGTCGCCGAGGCAGAGGCTCAACTGGCCGACACCATGTTTAAGGGCCTTGGTTATGGTTATAACACCCCAATTGCCACAACTGACTTTGACCTGCCTACAGTTGAGTTTTCAGAATCAGGGCTTGGAGATTTTGTTGCTGATGCCGTGCGGGCGGTGACCAACAAGTACGACCCCAAAGGGCCGATCCAGGTGGTTTTTGAGGCGAATGGCGTCATCCGTGATGGTATTAAAAAAGGCAAGACCGGCGAGATTAGGGTTGGCGATCTGATTCAGATTTTGCCACTTGGACTTGGTCCTGACGGGGAATTGGGCTATCCAATGCTGGCCTTCTATTTGACGCCAGCGGAAATCAAGCTGGGCCTTGAGGTCATAGTTGGAGTGGCCCCACTGATAGGTGCCGACAGCTTTTTCTTGCAGGTTTCTGGTCTTAAGTTTGAATACGATGAAAATGGCGGGCTGCTGGGTAAAGTTTCAAAGGTGTGGCTAGGCGACGAAGAGACTGGATATGAAGAGACGCCACTTGATACTTCCAAAACTAACAACCAGCTAATCAGATGCGCTGCGAATCTGTACATTGCCCAGATGCTTTCAGTGGTTGGCAGTTATGGGATTGAAATCGCTATAAAAGATGAAAATGGCGACCCGATTGAAAACTTGGGAGAGGCCATTGTTGACATGGACCCAGAAAAGGGGGGGATTCAGGAACTAAAACTGTGGCGCACGCTGATAGATCATGTAAAGTCCCTACCAGCAAAAGATGGCGAGCTTCCCAAAATTCCCGAGCGTTACAAAGGCCCGCTTGGCAGAATGATCAAGAAGTAGCTGTCGACTGATTCACGGTTCTTTTGGGATCAGTTCCTCAATAACATCATTTGATAGTTTATGAGGTGCCCCTTCCGGTAATCTGACAGTGTGAGTTGGGAATGCAAAGGCCACTCCAAGGTCTTTAGCTATCCTAAGAATCTGCAGATTTAGAGCTGTCCGAATTTTCATTTCAGTAACCCAGTCTGGGGCTACCATAAAACAATAAAGTTTTATATCCAAGGAATGAGTGCCAAAGTTTTCGAGCTCCACCATGAAGTAGTCGGTCCTCATCCCTTCCAAATCTAAAATGGCCTGGCGAATAGCTTGACAAAACTGCTCAACTTTTTCAGGAGAAGTATCCATCGTAATTCGCAATGTTGTGGAATAGCGCCTGTACTCTCTGGCTCCTAAGTTATCTACTGCAGAATCCATCAAATTCGCATTTGGGAATGTGATAAGCGAGTAATAAAAGGTGCGGATCCTAGTTGACCTGAATCCAACCTCCTCGACAGTGCCCTCAGTACTGCCAATTCGAATCCAGTCACCTATCTGAAATGGGCGATCAACGAAAATCATCAATGAGCCGAAGAAGTTAGCAACAGTGTCCTTGGCAGCTAATGCGAATGCCAATCCGCCAAGACCAAGACCTGCCAGAAGTGACCCAATATCTACGTGAAGATTTTGTAGTATGAACAGCCCGCCAATGACAAACATCATCACTTTCATGGTCTTGCGAACCAATGGTACTAGCTGATCATCTAACTTGGTTTCGGTTGCCTCAGTTTTTTTGGCCAGGATATCAGACAATATATCAGCCATCCGATAGCCAAACCAAACAACACTGATCATAAAAAGCACCTTGGTAGCAAAAAGAACTACCCGATTAACCCCGGCGGTAAAACCAATAAGTGGGAAACCTAACCAAAAAACGGCCGCCATTGCCAAGGTTCCAAGTGGAGCCCCGACTGTATCCAAAGATTTGTTGATCCAATGGTTTTCTTTCTCGGTATTTAAAGCTCTACGGACTTGTAGCTGACTCAGCCACAGAATTACTCTTTGGGTGATTAGGGCGAAGAGAATCAAGGCGAATACAAAAAATAGCTGCCACAGTTTTACCCCGACGACAGGGGTCTTTAACCAAGAGGGTAATTTGTCAACATTAGCTGACAAATCAAATGGAAACGTTGCGCTGTAAAGAGTTGTGATGTTGTTTAGAACATCACTTGGAAACAGCCATCGTCCATCTTTTTTTTCAAGGTATATTGGTAAAACCATGCTTGTAAATGGCTCATACCGACTGTTACCCGCGGTGTCTGTGTAGTAGGGATCATCTGGAATTCGATCAATGGGAAGCAAAAGTCCACGAGAATCCATGATTCGCTTTAGCTTAATCGCAAGCTTTGAAGCTGATTCGGTGGTATCGTTAAGCATTGAGGTATCAAAGCAAGCAGAAGCCCTGCCTGGGCTATAGCTGCCTTCTTGGAGCCAACTAAGAAAAGTTACCATGGCCGAGCGCGGACTGGAACAGGGGTCGTCAACCGAATGGCTGGAATCGGGCTGTGCAGCCTTATTGTCTTGTTGACGTTGCGAAGTTGATTGAAAGACTACGTAGTCCTCCACCTGCCCCTTAGCTGGGGAAGCAACTAATACGACTGAGATCAGCAGGATTAGAAAACGCATCATACCTCCAGTTTAAGAGGAGTGTACTTTATCAGAGATATATCTGAAATGGGCTAAAAGAGTCCGGCCAGTTAACAGAAAGGCGGACATCACCCAATATTTCAGGGCTTTAGAGCAAAACCACCTTCAATCGAACGATGGGAGTGTGATTTTAGGTGGTTTTATTTAAAAACTAGCGGTTGCAGCCGTACTTGGCGGTGCCTTCCAGGTACTCTTCGATGCGCAGTAGTTCGTTGTACTTGGCGATGCGCTCGGACCTGGACAGGGAGCCAGTCTTGATGTAGCCGGTGTTCATGGCTACTGCCAAGTGGGCAATGGTGACGTCCTCGGTTTCGCCTGAGCGGTGAGACACGATGCTGCGCATGCGGGCGGCTGTGGCCATGTTAATGGCGTCTAAGGTCTCGGTCAGCGAGCCAATCTGGTTTAGCTTGATCAAGATGGCGTTGGAGGCCTTTTGTTCGATGCCTCTGGCTAGACGAAGTGGATTTGTGACATAAAGGTCGTCACCAACGGTCAGGATCTTGTCGCCACGCTTGGCAGTCAGGCCAGCAAAACCTTCCCAGTCATCTTCGGCAAGCCCGTCTTCGATGGACACAATTGGGTTGTGGTCGGTCAGCGCCACCAGATAATCAACCATCTGGGCAGAGGTCAGCTCGGAGCCATCGGCCTTGAGGGTGTAGATCCCCTTTTCGGCGTCGTAAAACTCGGTTGCGGCAACGTCTAGGGCGATGGAGATGTCTTCGCCTGGTTTGTAGCCGGCCTTTTCAATGGCTTGGCAAAGCAGCTTGATGGCCTCTTCGTTGCTGCCTAGATCGGGGGCAAAACCACCCTCATCACCGACGGCAGTGTTCTTTTTCGCTTGGGTCAGCAGCTTTTTTAAGGCATGGAACGTTTCAGCCCCATAGCGCAGGGCTTCACGGAAGGTAGGGGCGCCGTGGGGAACCAGCATGAATTCCTGGATATCCAGGTTGTTTGCAGCATGGGCGCCACCGTTGATGACATTCATCAGTGGGATAGGCAGAACGTGGGCAGACATGCCGCCAATGTATCTAAACAGTGGCAGATCTACGTAGTCTGCTGCAGCGTGTGCCGCGGCCAATGAAACACCCAGGATTGCGTTGGCTCCAAGGTTTGTCTTGTTTGGGGTTCCATCAAGGTCAAGCATCGCTTGGTCCAAGGCCCGCTGATCTAGGGCATCGAGACCAATTACCTCCTCGGCGATTTTGTCGTTGACGTTTTCGACCGCTTGTAAAACACCCTTTCCACCGTAACGGGATTTGTCATCTACGTCACGAAGTTCCAAAGCTTCGTGGGTTCCAGTGGAAGCCCCAGAGGGAACAATTGCGCTACCATGGGCGCCGCTGTCTAAGATTACTTCCACTTCAACCGTAGGAAATCCACGGGAATCCAGAACTTCTCGGGCCAGAACATCGATAATTGTGCTCATGTTTACTCCTTTATGCTAAATCGTTGGTAGTCCAACGAAAACCGCGGGGATGATACCACTGCTTGTTGATGGTGCAAGAGTTAAACTGAAATCGTGGTAAAAATTGGGGCGAGGGACGGGGCGGGGACAGGGAGCGGGGACGGGGCAGGCGACTAGCGGCAGCCTTGTACTCTGGTTCGTGTATTAGCCCTGCAGCCAGAGCCTGTATCGACACAGTCCGTTATGTAGTTGCCTGACTGGCCACAGCTCGGTACTGCATTTTCAAAGCCTGTTTGAGTTAAACATGCGTGGCCCGTCCACACGCAGGACCCCTGTCCTGTCTGGGTCTCGGCTCTTTGGTCGCAGTTGTAGTCAAAATTACCGCACATATTAGTAGTGGAAAACCACCCCTGGACTCCGGGATAAACTTTTGCTTCGGTGTCACAACAGTCACCAGTCTTTGTTGCCGTATATTCTCCAGATGCCTTGCACAGACATCTAGGACCAGCAGAAACCCCGAATCCATCACCATCGGCATCCTTGTAGTACATCTGACAACCGGTGGCTCCTGCTTCATCAGTCTCTCCGTCGCAGTCGTTGTCCTTTTCATCGCCGCAGATCTCAGTAGCCACTGGGCCAGGAATGCATACGTTTAGCACACCATCAGTGCATTTCGGTACTTCCCTGAAACACTCGCCTACACCACAGGAGACCATTTCATCGGTGCTGATTGGATCGTTATCGCAGCCTGATGCGGGGTCACAGCTATCTTCAGTGCACTCATTGTTGTCATCGCAGTCGATGTTTGGGCCACTTACGCACTCACCATCTTGGCAAGTATCCGGATCTGTGCAGAAATTGCCATCAGAACAGGGCTTATTATTATCAACAGGCACTTCTTTGCATTCGCCAGCATCGCATTTGAACTCATGACACTGCTTTGGTTCCTGGTCACAGTCTGCATCTTGTACGCACTGCAGAGACTCGTTGCCATCGTCGTCCGCGACTGTGCCGTCGTCTGCAACCGTGCCGTCGTCTGCGACTGGGCCACCGTCGTCTGCAACCGTGCCATCGTCGTCTGCAACTACGCCGTCGTCACCTGAAACCGTGCCATCATCGTCCACAGCGGTAACGTCATCGCTAGGCTGCTGGCGGTCCTGTACAGCATCACCTATGACGTCGCCATCAGGTTCATCGCCAGTCTCAGAATCGCTGATGGTCTTTGAATCCTTTTCGACAGAATCAAGAGTTTGAGGCCCATTATCTGCGTTACATCCCAATGTAAGGGCTAGAAACGCTGCTAGAACTGGTAACACAAAAACACGAAGAACCATTTAAGCACCTCGAAAAACGATAGCGCGAATAGTACGGATAACCCAACGTAAAAACAAGGACATTTGACAGGATCTGGGCAGGATCAGGATCAGGAACAGGGACAGGAACAGGGATCAGGGACAGGGGCCTTTCGCGTGCTCGTCGAGAAGGGCCAAAAACAGAAGTTGGGCTACGCCTAGGTTGCCGGAGTGCCATTTTGGGGCTTCATTTTCAATTAGCTCGACCAGATTTGGAAATGCGCGGTGAGCCACTTCCTCAATTTCTTCGGCGGTTGGATGGCCGAAGATGTCCAGTTGTTGGCGCTCCATGTCGGCAGACAAATGGCAGTCAAACTTAATGGTCTTGACCAAATCCAAGGCATAAACAAGGGGAGAAAGGTCTAAATCATTTCGAAGCTGGTTTGACACAAAGGATATTTCGTCATCGTTATCGTCTGATTTGCACGAAAAAATCCAGTCGGCAAAACGCATTTGGGGAATCACGTAGCGTCTTGCATCTGGAAGGCGCCTTTCAATCTGGGCCAGAACCGTGGCCTCATCATAACCTCTTAGCTCTTGATCCCGCACGGTTTTCCACTTCCTACGCAAATTTTCATCTGGTACAACCTGAATTTTGATGTCCAAAAGATTGCGCATTTTCCTAATGAAAAACGGATGCAGCCCAATGAAAAACACAAAGCGCCTTGAAGGCAACGGAGTTGGCTGGGTAAATTGGCCTAAAACGTGGTCGTATCTGCGCTTGTTGATACCATGTCCCTTTTTTAAGGCGGCTATGTGCTCCAAAGGTTGCATCATGTCATTTGCCCTAGGGTCTAGGTGGGTCAACGTCTCCCAAGCGGTGTCGCCTCTGGTGAACTTATGATAATCATCTCCTTCGTTAACGACGCATCGTTCAGTCCCAAGCAAATCCTGCAAAGCCCTGCCCAAAGTGTGTTTTCCAGCACCTGAATCGCCACCTATTCCTATCAGGGTGGCCCTATGTTCTATGGCGTATTGTTGGTTGCTGGCGACGCCTATCTTGTAGATTCTAAATAGCATCATAGCTAGGGTCGCTTGTAGTGCTGTAAATACCAGGCTTTCCATTGATACGCCGCTTGGAAGCCAGCTATTACCAACCTGATTAGGGGAAAAGGCAGTTGCTGGATCAGTCCAAAAAATGCCGTAGTACGCCACATAAAGCAGATTTACAGCCCACAAAGTCGGCGACAACGGAGCTTCTTGACGGATGAAAAAGTACGAAGCCAGTGGAATTACCCAAAAATACCACCCAGGCATTGGGGGCAACAGTAAAACCATCACTCCAAAAGCCAAGGCTAGCATCATGACTAGCAGGTCACGATTCACCTTGGCAGAGGCGACAAAACGCAAGAAAATCCACAGTAATACTATCGGAGCCACATATAAGGACAGATGACCAGCCATGGGTATGGCTACTTCAAACATCCTGCTGAACTCTCGGGTGCCAAACACCATCGTTCGATAAGCAGGGTCGCCCAAGAAGGGACCGATTCCTATAGCTACAGCGACCAGCAACGCTATGGAAAACAGTATGGGCCGCTGCCATGGCTTTTTGGGGGCTGGATTGCGATAGGCGTACACAAAAAGAAACGGGATGGCCACGGCTAGGTGCATTTTTGTGGCAATCCCAATACCTAGCAAGGCACCTGACCAAGCTGGGCGTCTTGCCAGTAACGTGGCTAAGGAAAGAAAGAGAAAGGCAGTCGGGATGACGTCAACTTGGCCATGAATATATGAAATGTAAAAGACGATTGGAGAACACCAGTAAATCCAAAGGGCTAGGTTCTTTTTGGTGTAAAACCAACGAGCCAGAATGATTAGAATCGTCAAGTCTGCAACCAACATTGGTAGCCGGATCAAAAGCAAACGCACCGATTCAGCAACCAAATTTGGAAACAACAAGCTGACAATCCATTGAGGAAAAGCCAGCAAACCAAGCATTGGCGCCGAATATGGGAAAGCGTCTACACGCCCTTGAGCAACAAAAGCCTGCCAAGGATTTTCAAAACCTGACGTTATGAAATAGTTGATAAACGGCAAAAACAGGTCTTTAACGTAGTGGGAACCAAACAAAGCGCTGGCCACTAATTTGGCAATCAGCACAACCCAAAACACCGGATGCCTTAAAAAAGACACGGCAGGTTCAGATAGGAGCTTTGTTTTTATTAAGCCCTTCAACTAACCACCTATCCCAAGTTTGAGCAGCTATCCCAAGTTCGAGCAGCTGTAACGCCCAAGATAGTTCGCAAACTGGACCCAAAAAACAGCAGTACCACCAATCACACCACAAGACCACCGGTCCACCAAACCGTCTGCCATGGCAGTTTTGGCCACTAAGCCGGCTTGAGACGTGATTCTACCACGCGGCCAGCATTAGTTCCCCAAAACAATACCTACTTCTAATCAAAGTCGAGTAAGACTAGCTCCCTTGCTGGAACAGTTGACCCCATTTCCAGTGACCCCTTTTCCAGGGTCGCCTTCCTTGACAGGATTCAAGCCGCAATACTACCATCCGAAGAGGTCTTAGTCCCGTAGGGCAGGTTATTTCGGAGGGACAGTTGTTGTTGGCCACGGATTGGACGAACTCGAAAAGCGTATCCTGAAAGCGGGCGAAAAAGACCTTGAGCAGACTAATCAATGACCCGTTCAATCGATCTCCAAGGGTGTAAGCGAGTCCTCTTGATCAATCCCCCTGCTGCTGACACGATTGAGGCCGAAGAACAGAATATGCTCGCTTGCGTGCAGCCATTCGGACTGCTTCGTCTGGCGTCTTGGTTTAGGTCCGAGGGTTGTGAAGTCTCGTTCGTGGATTGTATCGGCGACTCGTCCCTGCAGGGCAGCAGTCTTAGGCGTCATGTCCGCAAGGTCCTGAAATGCGGAAACTTTGAACAGGAGGGCATTTCCAAAGAAATTTATCACTTCGGGATGGATGCGGCAGAACTTGAAGCCAGACTGCGCACATTACCCACACCCGACTTAATCGGAATCGGGACTATCTTTACCTGGCACAGCGATGCAACGGCAGAAGTGGTCGCGGTCTGTCGAAAGGTCTTTCCATCTGCGCACATCTTGATTGGGGGTAATTTTGCGACCTTGTGTCCGGATGAGGCAGCTAAGCTAGGGGCAGATGACGTATTCGTGGGCGACCTTGAACCAGCCAGATGGCAACCAACCGCCATCGACTTGGTGAATGACACCGAATCCGATTTCATACGTATGATAAAAGGCTGCCCGAACAAGTGCAGCTATTGCGTAACTAACGTTCTGAACGAAAACCGTGTCCGGACTCGTCCAATCGAAGACGTCCTAGCTGAAATAACTTTTAAGATTAGTGCCAACAAAACAAGCACTTTCGTGTTTTACGATGATTACATCTTGTACCAGCCGTCCAGGTTTATCTATCCACTACTGGACCGCTTGGCCGAGGCCCGTCTGGGTATCAATATCGAGTTCGCATTAGGTTTTGCGGCCCACCAGGTGAAAGAGGCCTTTGCTGACCGCTTACGTAACGCCGGTTGCGAGCGGGTCGTCCTGGCCCTTGAAACGATCCGAGACACAGAAAGCAAGGAAATGCACCGGCCGCACCACATCACTGAGTTTATCCGCGCCGTTGAACTGCTCAAATCGCGTGGCTTTTCTGGGCGCAACCTGCGTGCGTTTTACCTGATAGGCCTGCCAGGCCAAACGTTGGATGAAATCCTGCGAGCTATCTTGTTCATGTACTCCCACGGAATCATGCCCACTCTCACCACGTACACACTGACACCTCGTAGTGGAGATATGCAAAGATACGGGCATTTGGTTCAAGGGTTTGCGCTGGACGAATTGGCCCCTTGTCTATGGCGTTTCGCAAGTCCTGAGATGCCTGTCCGCGGCCTAGACACGGTTTATCGCTATTTTCATGAGCGTTTCTTTCCAATAGAGAGAATCCTGGCGTCCGTCACTGACGACCCTATTATTGTGGCGATGCAAGAGATTCTACGCACCGGCCGGCACCTTCCGGAGAATTGGTAGAACGATGAGCAGTCACACATCCTCCCAAGCGAAATCCATCCTGCTGATCGTGCCGCCCCTGACTAACAACCACGTTTTTCCAGAACTCGGAGTACCGCAACTGACGGCTTTTTTAAAGGCGCATGGCCACACAGTTCGGCAGCTCGACTTGAATGCTGTCATGCTCGGGTCTTGGCTTTTAGAACCCACTCCAATGGCTACAGCCGTCGCTGGACTCTCCCCGGAAGCGACTGCGCATGTGGCCGCACTTCCGGCTTTTCTGGCAGCCCAGCGAGCAAAAATCGCAAATGTGCTGGGGATGGAGCAACCAAAGACTCAAGGCTCTAAAACGGGGCGAATAGACGACCTTGTGCGACGTTATCTCGACCAACGGGAGATCTTACAGCCGACCTTGCGTGCCGATATCTTAGCCTCTGACAAGGTGCCGACATCAAACGCGGCTGAGGCCTTGCACCGGCTGAGGCAGGGATGCTCAGATCGTCTGCTGTGGACATTGTGGGCAGACGTCCTACGCAGGGATATGGACGGTGACGATACCTCTGCGGCAGCTATTGAAGCTGCAACCCAGCATAATCCCAAGATTCTACAAGAGTTTTTGGCGGCACACCTAGACCCTGCGCTCACCCCAGACGTTGGACTTGTCGGTCTGTCAATCCATGGAACGGCCCAAGTCACGACGGCGCTACGCATCGCACGCCACGTCCGGACACGACTTCCTAGCGCTCGAATCCTAATAGGCGGACCTTGGTGTACTGCGGCAGCCGGCCTGTTAGAAAGTCAGCCATGGGTGTTCGATTATGTTGATGGGGTCGTCTTAGGCGAGGGCGAGGCCGCAATCCTGAAGGCAGCCGAGGCGTTGGCCAAGGGGCTTGATCCAATGGACCTACCTGGCACCATGCGTTACATCGACTCACAGGTCGTCACGTCGGCTCCTGCTGCACCATTGCCCCTTGAAGCATTACCTGGACCGTGCTTCGACGGTTACCCAATGGAGGCCTTCACCGCACCAGTCGTTCCTTTTAGAACCATTCGAGGATGCTACTGGTCACGCTGCGTGTTCTGTTATCACGTTCTAGCTGGTGCTACACCTGCAAAGCTTAACGGACTGTCACAAACTACCGTATCTAACCTGATCGAGACCGTTGGCGATGCGACTAGTCGCTATGGCACGAGAGGACTTGCGTTAGCCGACCATGCCACGCCACCAGAATACTTGCGAACCGTGGCAGCGGCTCTCAAGTCAAATGGACTAGAGGTTGAATGGGAGGCTTTAGTCCGCTTTGATGATGGTTTTAATGCTAATCTGTTTCGAGAAATTGCGGCTGCGGGCTGTTCACGACTGAATTTTGGACTGGAGTCGTCCCAAGCCGCATCACTGCGTCACATTCGCAAAGGGATTAGATTGGATCTAGCACTGCGGTGTCTGGAGGAAGCGACAGCAGCTGGCATTGAGGCGTCTGTGTTCGTCCTGCATTATCCAGGTCAGACCATCGACGCATTTGAAGAGACGCTGCGATTCGTCGAGGAACACTCAGACATAATTGGGTGGTTCTCGGCTCAACGATTTCAACTGGGGCGACAGTCACACGCCTTCATGAACCCTGATTCTCTGGGCATTCGGCTTCCTGCACGAGCGTACGAGGACTTTAGTGTGTTCGACCTTCCGTTTGAGGCGGACGGATGGTCAACAGATGCTGAGTTTAGACAAGTCACCGAAAAGCATTTTCTGCGTTTTCTGGGGCGTAAGGCGATGGCTTGATTAGGATGCCGTCTTTGAAGACGGTCTTTAAAGGCGGTCAGAGCTAACCACCTACCCTAAGTTTAAGCATGTAACCCACAAAACCTGAGATAGTCCGCATACGAGACTTGAAGGTGCTTGCCCAATTGGACTGGCCATGTGGTCGTGGGGGGAATTTAACGTCAATTTCAACGACCTTGTAGCCACTTTTGTAGGCCTGCAACAAGGCATAAAAATCCAAGCTAAAATCCTTTGGTGGGTCGATAAATTCATCCAGCAAAGCTCTTGGAAAAACTTTGGGTTGGGCGTTAATTTCCGAGAATTTTCGCAGATATAGAATTGATGCAAAGGTGGCAAAACCAGCCGACACAAAACGTTCCATGGGTGTGCGGCCGTGTCGTTTTCCTTTTACAAAGGTCAAAGAATCTGACTGGTTAATGACTTCCCACGCTTTAAAGGCATCTTCAGGATCGCACTGTTCATCGGCGTGTGTCCAGCCGACAACATCGGTTTTGGCGGCCTTGAGGCCTGTCAAAATTCCGTGGCCATAACCCTGGTTTTCATCTATCCAAACTGGGGTTATGAATTGGGCGTCTGGCCCCTTTGCCAGTTCTTGAAGCACCTGCCTGCTTGAATCAGTCGAGCCGTTTTCAACTGGAATCAATTGGAATTGGTCTGGGCTGAGATTGCGCTTTTTGGCACAGGCTATTGCGCGACCCACCAAGTCTGGCAGACTTAAGGCCTCGTTATAGCAAGGTAACACCAAAGAAAAGCTACCTTTAGATTCTGTCATTATCTCGAACCCTTTCATCAAAAATCTGATTGACTGGGCCAGAAAACCAGCGGTACCACCAATCAAATTCCAAGACCGCCTGCGGGGTCCCCCAACATAACCAACCATCTGCCAGGAAAATCCTGACATCTAAGCCGGCTTGCAGGCATGATTCTACCACGCAGTCCAGATAGAATTCGTTGTTGATCCTCACGTTGTTTTTTACTAGGGCTTGGATGCCGTCGGACATCATTTTTGGCCGCTTAAACCAAAAGGTGCCCACTAGGACGACATCCTGCCTTGGATTTTCAGATATTGGCTTTTTACACGAAATTGCTGTGACCTTGTCTTGGTCTGTTTTCAGGTAAGCAAAGGCGTTTGGAGTGTGTTCTGCGCCTGGAAAACCTTTCACCCCCCAAACCACAACATCAGGTTTTTCATCCATTAATTGCTGCCATTTGGCTGGCTCCCAAGTCAACCCATGATCACAGTTGGACACGATCAACGGTCGATTTGGGTCTAGGTGGGGCGCCCCCATTTGACAGGTGATGGCCTGTCCCTCGGTGACGTCTTCAAGCGCGACCACCTTTGCATCTGGTGCAGCCTTTTGGACATCATCTGCAAAATCCTTTAAAGCCACCAGGACCGCGCCTTTGGTTTGTGGTAGGTGCTCAATGGCGCTTTTGAACATAGGTTGGCCCAATATGGGAATCAATGGCTTTGGGGTGGGGCCCGAAAATCTGCTTCCACGACCGGCCATTGGCATCAGCAGTTGTGGAGCTTCATCTGTATCGGCCTTTGTGGGATATCGCTTGAAGGCTTTACTCCAGTATTCATAATCGGCCAGATCCTGTGGGGTTCCCCACTGTAAAAACCAGTCGATCATGTATGTACGTACATCCAGACCATCGGCCAGCAATTCGTTGAACACCAAGCTTAAATAGCCTTCACCATTAATTTTTGGGCCATGTGCCGCATAACTTTGCAGCGCCTTTTTGGCTATTTCCCCTGTTGCAAACCAATAGCTACCTGAAGATGCTGGTTCCTTTGTACGATCAGGGGTGAAGTGCCCTTTTTCCTTAACTTCCAAGACCTTGTCGCCGTCGACCCTGCAGTACGCATACATTGTTGGGCGCAGGTATTCCGGATGAAAGCCTGTGTAACACAAAATCGCACCATCACAAGCAGTCTGTTTGGTAAAAGATTCAAAATGGGTAGGATCCCAAGTGAAGCCAAAGTCACAGTAATTAATCAGCACCGGTTGGATGGGGTCCAGCAAATCAGGGGCTTGTTCCAAACCGGACAAGACGGTTTTGACAGGGCCTTCCTTGTGGGGGGCAATCGCAATAATCCTGGCCTGCGGCCGGTATTCCAAGAGCTGGTCTCTTAAAGTGGTGTTTTCCAAATCATCGCTATTGCAGATAAAAGTGATAGGCCAATCCAACGGAAAAGACGTCAGGAGGCGCTTTATGATCGGTTGGCCATCGACTGGAATCAGAGGCTTTGGCATGTCGTAGCCAGCTTGTCTAAAACGTCGGCCAACCCCAGCCATTGGAATTACAACGTGCATCAGCTTCCTCCAAAGTTTTTAGCCCTACGCAGCTGTTCAAGCTTCATGTTTGCAACGTATGAAGCGATTTCTTCAGGCAGTACGACTTCTGCATCGATGATTTTAGCCACTGTACCTACCAATGCCTGAGCAAATATCAATTCAGAGGCGTCACGATGAGCCATGCTAGTTTGAACTGAAATGACGCGGTCAGTAAGGCTAGGTTGATTGCCTGGATCTGGGAAAAAGACTGCAAAGTCTGGAAACAATGGGGCGGCATGCCAATGAAACTGTGGCCAGGATTGAAAATCACACGTTAATAAATCCGACTGAGTCACAACGTTTGGATAGGGAAAAAGGGCAAAATTCAGGCTGTTTGCAGCAGCTATTTCAAAGGAATCTATGGCGCCAGCAAGAGTTTTTTCGCAGTCACTGGCCCACACAACACCGTGATTTGCTAAGAGATAGACTACCGACGCTGGATTGACTTGGCGGCTGATTGCCCACGTAAGAGCAAGGCCTGGGCGCATGGCTGGTATTTGATGAATTGCAAAGCCGTGGTCTTTGATTGGCTTGGTCAGTTCGCAAAAAAGTGGGTTGGTTTTATCAATTGCAGCCAACAGAATTGTTGCTAGGCTGTGTAAATGTACTACGTATTTGTGGGGTAAAACCGAGTGCATCCCAAGTTCCATTGAGGGCCTGGGCATGTGCGGCTTTAATGCTGCGTCTTTGACTAAGTCGAAGTACTTGGCCTCTGCTTGTGCTCCGGGGGCAGGGACAGGGACAGGGGCGGGGTTGGGGGCAGGGGCAGGGACAGGGGCGGGGTTGGGGACAGGTAACGCCTTTTGACATGCCTTCCAATTCACCTGGGTCCAGCGTTTTTCGGATTTGTGATCCAGGCGGCTTCCAGAGGCTTTAATCCACATTAAATCGCCATCTTTTGCCGAAAGGTTTGCACCTGGCCCTTGGACCAAAAGGGGGTTGCGGCCCCAGTCATCCGCCCATTTACCAAGTATTTCAGGAACTTCCTTTAAGGTCATAACCAAAGCTCCACATGTTTGGTGCAAATGGCAAAAACAGCTGAAGACAGGTGCTTAAACTGTGCGATTCTGTCTTTGGGATAGCCTTGCAGCTCAGGACTGACCAAACACACTTGAAAATGGGCGACCAACTCTTGCACCAAATCGACTGAAGGTGGCACCCCTTCAAAGCAATCAAGCCAAACCCAATTAGCCTTGCCCTTAAAGGCCATGGCTTGCTCCAACGGCTCAAAGCTTGATTGTCGAATGGCCAAGCGCCGTTCTGTACGTGAAAGCCGCACCAAGGTTGGTATGGTAAGGTCCAAAAAGAACCAATCTTCAACGTTTTTGGCCCTTAGGATGTCGATAATCTCAGACTCCAAGCCGTCTTCTTTGGGGTTTAAAATCAAAGTCCCCCGGTTTGGAACGCTGACCCACAAGTCGATCCACTGCTTAAAAGTGGGACCATCGCTAAAGGGCTCATGATTCAAAATCACGCGGCTTTTATGGGAACGCAAATCTATTTCCGCCCCAAAACCTGGAGATAATTCAGAAAGCTCAGCAAGGGTGTTAATTCTATGTCTGATAAATTTTGGCATTTTCACCTACCAACTAGCGCGTCTAGGTTAGCCCAACTGGTGGCAGGCTTCAATTACGCAAAAACCGCCCTTCAGCAATGTAGAAGTCCTACAGGCCGCTTCCAATTGACATTTTCAGCATCGCTGATACAGTTTTGCGGCTACGGTCAGACCGGAGGTTATAGTGTCAGACCCTAAGGATTATAAAGATACTTTACAGTTGCCTAACACCTCTTTTCCCATGAAAGCCAATCTCAGGGATCTGGAACCTGCGATTTTGGAGAAATGGCAAAAAGAAGGTACCTACAAACAGATGCTGGAAGCGTCTGCCAAACGTGGTGGTAAACCCTTTATTTTTCATGATGGTCCCCCATATGCAAACGGGCACATTCATCACGGCCACATACTGAATAAAGTCCTTAAAGATATAGTGCTTAAGATTAAGACCATGGAGGGGTATCCCACCCTTTTTAGGCCAGGATGGGACTGCCATGGCTTGCCAATTGAGCATGCCGTTGAAAAGGAAATCGGTCGTGAAGCTGCCAGATCCGACCCATCTGGCCTGCGCAAGAAATGCCGCATCTTTGCTACAAAATGGGTTGAAAGCCAGCGTGTAGAATTTGAACGCTTGGGCGTCTTTGGAACCTGGGACAATCCTTACTTGACAATGACTCATGATTACGAGGCATTAACTCTGCGCGAATTTGGAAAGTTCGTGGGTAGTGGCGCCGTCTATCAAGGGCACAAACCAGTTTTATGGTGCCACGTCTGTGAAACGGCGCTGGCCGACGCCGAAGTCGAATATAAAGACGCCGCATCGCCTTCTATCTACGTTAAATTTCCTTTCAGGGATAGCGTTGGCGAAAAAGTCCCGCAGTTGGCCGGACGTTCGGGTGGGGTCGTAATCTGGACAACCACGCCATGGACGTTGCCATCAAACTTGGCGATTGCCTTCGACCCTGCAGCCACTTACGTTGCTGTGGAGATGGACGGCGAGGCCCTGGTGGTAGCTGCAGACCTACAAGAGGCGTTTTTTAACGCTATTGGCCGGCCTGAACTGGGCGACGCAGAGCCCATCGCATCGTTCCTTGGCGAAACCTTGGAAAACGCGGCTTGCAAGCACCCATTTTTGGATCGGGATTCCCTGTTAATCGTTGGGGATCACGTGACCATGGATGCTGGTACAGGTTGCGTTCATACAGCGCCTGGCTTTGGAGAGGACGACTTTATCGTTGGGGCAAAATATGGTCTTGAGGCTTATGCCCCAGTAAACGCCCAGGGGCGCTTTACGAATGATGTACCCCAGTTTGCAGGACGTATCGTCTTTGATTGTGACCAAGACGTGGTCAAACTGCTGGATGACTTGGGCATGCTGCTTGGGAATTCCAAGTTTACCCACTCCTACCCGCATTGTTGGCGATCCAAAAACCCTGTAATTTTCAGGGCTACTCCCCAGTGGTTTATCAGTGTGGATAATGCCTTTGTGCCCAACGACAAGCCTGATGCCAAGCCTGATTCCCTGCGTGCAAATGCGCTAAAGGCGATTGAAGACGTACAGTTTATCCCAACTTGGGGAAGGGACCGCATAACTGGAATGTTGAAGTCGCGTCCAGACTGGTGCATTTCAAGGCAGCGACACTGGGGTGTCCCAATTGTTGCAGTGGCCTGTCAGGACTGTGGAAATACCTTTACTTCCAAGGAATTAATTGACCACGTGGCGGATATCTTTGAACTTGAAGGTGCAGACGCTTGGTTTGACAGGGAATTAAAGGATCTGCTTCCAGCTGGACTGAAATGCCCAACGTGTGGCAGCACAAACTTTGATAAGTCCCGAGATATTCTTGATGTTTGGTTTGATTCTGGTGTTTCTTATGCCGCTGTTATGGAAGCCGAGCACGGTTTTAAAACCAAGACCGACCTCTACTTGGAGGGCTCAGACCAACATCGAGGCTGGTTCCAGTCGTCGCTTTTGGCGTCAGTTGGAACCAGAGGCCAAGCCCCCTACGATGCAGTTTTGACGCATGGATTTGTGGTCGATGGCAATGGTCGCAAGCTTTCCAAATCCGAGGGCAATTACATTGACCCAAACAAAATCATAAACGCCAATGGTGCTGACCTGTTGCGATTATGGACGGCCTCTGAAGACTACAAGGATGACATCCGTCTTTCCCAAGAGATTTTGAACCGCTTAATCGAGGCTTATCGCAAGATTCGCAACACGTTTAGGTTTATGCTGGGTGTTGTCCCAGACTTTAATCCAGACACCGACATGGTGCCGCCAGAAAGACTGCTGTTACAGGATCGTTGGGCCTTGGTGAGATTTGGCGAACTGGTTGGTAAGATTCGTAGTTTTTACGACACCTACGATTTCCATGCCGCCGTCCGCAACATGTTGGACTTCCTTGTCCTTGATATGTCAGCATTTTTCCTGCACATGTCGAAGGACCGCTTGTACTGTGCGGTTCCAACTGGAATCGAGCGTCGTTCCGCTCAGACGGTCATTTGGCAGATCCTTGATGGTTGCTTGCGCCTAATGGCACCTTTGCTGTCATTTACCGTAGAAGAGGCCTGGGGCCACTTTGGTAAAAAGGCTGATGCACCTGACAGTGTGTTTTTAACAAGCCTGCCAGACGCATCTGACTACCCAACCGATCCAGAGCTGATGACAACCATGGCCCAGTTCTTTGAAGTGCGAGATATCGTGCTTAAGGCCTTGGAAGAATCTAGGACGGCAAAGCTAATTGGACACCCCTTAGCCGCGGCAGTACACCTGCAATTGGTGGCTGACAGCGAGCACCAAAAAGCGGTCATGTACTTTGAAAAAGACTTGCCAGAACTGCTGGCCGTGTCCAGAGTAACCCTTGAAAATGTGGCATCTTTGCCACCAGATACGATTGCAGTGGCTCAGGTGACGCCCATCACTGACGAGCGTTGCCCACGCTGTTGGAATCACGCCTTAACTATTGGGACTGACCCTAACCATCCTGAACTTTGCGCCCGATGTGCCGAGGCAATCAGAAGTATTGAAAACGACCCTTAAACGAAGGAGTATTTAAGTGACCAATCTGAGACTGACTGAAAAGGACCCACACGCCCCTATTCGTTACCAATACGCAATTGAACAAGTTCTTTACAGAGGCAAATCACCTTATCAGGAGTTTGCTGTTGTGACCAATCCTTTTTTTGGTCGAATGCTGATCCTGGATGGCGTGGTCCAATTTACTGAAAAAGACGAGTTTTTTTACCACGAGATGATGGCGCATGTTGCCCTTCACGCCATCGAATCCCCCAAGCGCGTCATCGTAGTAGGTGGTGGTGACGGCGGCGTCGTTCGTGAAGTGCTAAAACATCCAACTATCGAGCAGGTTCATTTGGTCGACATTGACCCAGAAGTCACGAGAATCAGTCGGGAATTTTTCCCAACGGTTTCATCAGGACTGGATGACCCTAGGGTGATTCACGCCCCCATGGACGGTGCTATGTTTATGCGACAGTACGAAGGGCAGGCTGACGCTATTATAGTAGACTCCACTGATATTATTGGGTTTGCCACCAGTCTCTTTACAAGCGACTTCTTTGACAATGCCAAGGCTATCTTGGGTAAAAACGGCGTCTATATAACGCTTTCTGAATCGCTGCACTTCCACTTTGAGATGGTACGAGACGTCCAAAAGACCATGGCTTCCATTTTCCCGCATGTGGACCTGTACACCGCGCCAATAGCCACCTATGGGGGCAATTGGTGGTGCTTCGCGGTTGGGACTAATGGTGTGGATATTCGCAAACCAGTTGGCAAAACCGTTGAAAATACAAGATATTACTGTGAAGAAGTCCACAAGACGGCCTTCTTGCCTGACTTTTTGTACAAGCGCCTGATGGACGAGGAAAGGACCTATTTCTAAACCCAATTCTATCGACAGCCTAGGAACATGTTAAAATCGCCATGTTTTTCGTGATCTCTTTCAAAAACACGTCCCGGGAGTCCGTTCATGTTTAGCCTATTGTTAGTCGTGGCCATTGCTATGGGACTATCGTTTATGTGCTCGTTGCTTGAATCGGTACTCCTATCGGTCACGCCGACCTACGTCACCCTACTTACTGAACAAAATCCGAAGATTGGAAAGCAGCTTGCGAAATTTCGAGCAAGTATTGACGAGCCCATCGCCTCGATTTTATTGCTTAACACCACCTCCAACACTGCGGGTGCAGCCCTGTCAGGGGCCCTAGCACTGGAGTTGTTTGGTAGCAAGTGGATGGCTGCCTTCTCGGCGGCATTGACCTTGGGTATTTTGATCTTTTCAGAGATTTTGCCCAAAACTATCGGCTCAACTTTTTGGAAAACTATTGCGCCTACGGCCACGATAATTATCAGCTTCCTAATAGTTGTCCTAAAACCCATCTTGATTCCGCTTGCCTGGATTAACCGTGCAATCGCACCCAAAAACCGCAAAAAACAGCTGGCTAGCAGGGCAGAATTAAAGGCACTTGCTGACATTGGTTACAAAGAAGGCAGCCTAGAAGGTTCCGAGTGGCAGGCCGTGACTAATATCATCAACCTGCGTGGAAGCTCCCTTAGCGATGTTATGACTCCACGGACCAAGATGGTGGCTGTGGCCCTTGAAGATGGCGTTGTCGGCGCCAAAGAGGCGATTTTAAGCAGTGGGCATTCTAGGCTTCCTGTTTATGATGAAAGTATGGATGACATTGAAGGAATCGTCCTTTCAAGAGATGTTTGGCGTGCAT
>ERZ795049.183-NODE-183-length-96892-cov-30.124157_pt1:5000-96892 | contig 96892 bp, 79 predicted proteins | sample MGYA00375133_ERZ795049 | MGnify/ENA primary metagenome ERZ795049 (study PRJEB30178, sample SAMN05720147) | activated sludge metagenome | isolation source: anaerobic digester from wastewater treatment plant | place: Japan | collected 2015-04-20 ...
TTGTGGCGTCAGCCGCAGCGCCGGGTAGCTATGTCCGGAAGGGATAAGCGCTGAAAGCATCTAAGCGCCAAGCCCATCCCAAGATAAGGTCTTATTCTGTAGCAATACAGAGCAAGGTCCGGGTAGACCACCCGGTTGATAGGACAGATGTGTAAGTGTAGTAATACATTCAGCTTACTGTTACTAATGACCTTGCCGGTTTTATGCACACAAAACGCATGATATTCTCAGGCGTTTATCTTACCTCCTTTAGTGCCAGACTTTACTTTTCCTGCAGAAATGCAGGACTCACTTTCCTGGTGATTATATGCCGGGGGTCCCACCCGTTCCCATCCCGAACACGGCCGTTAAGCCCCGAGCAGCCAATGGTAGTAGGACGTTAGGTCCCGCGAGAGTAGGTCGTTGCCAGGTTTATGGCCCGGTTGTTGCGATAGCAATGACCGGGCCTTCTTTTTTTTACACAGCCCCAATCCTTTCGCGATATCACCCGCCCTGAGCCGCGGCTGTTTTGGCGGCACTCGCCTTCTGTGGCCTCCCGATGCGGGGCCGAAATAACGCGTTTAGCCCGCGGTTGAGACAAAAGACCTCTTTGCTCGCCTTGTTTTGTGACGAATCAGGCTTTCATTCTCTCCCCATGAATGCCCCTTCTTCGTTGGTTCGTTGGGGCGCAGCGTTGGCTGCGTGTGCGCTGTGTTCGGTGTTCGCCCAGCCTACTGCGCCGACACCAGAGTTGGTCGAGCAGATGCGACGCATGGAATCTTCTTCCGGGCGTTTTGCCTCGCGCGGCTCGGGTGAGCCGTTGGTGGTCAACCCCGCGGCACGGGCGGAATCGCGGGCCTTTTACCGCGCGGTTTTTTTCACGGGTGTGAATGAACCGATCCAGTGGACCGGCTCGATTTCAGGGACGCCAGGTACGAGCGCGACGGGGACACCGGGCACCACGGCTGCTGGGTTTAAGGAGGCGGTGCGGACTCGGATCAACTGGTATCGCGCGATGGCTGGCTTGCCCGCCGCGATCACGTTTAACGACATTTACAGCGCGAAAAGTCAGCAGGCCGCGCTCATGATGTCGGCGAATGACACCCTCAGCCATGAACCACCCACCTCGTGGCTGCTCTATACGGCTGATGGTGACGAGGCTGCGGGAAAATCGAACCTCGCGCTCGGCTCGTGTGGCGTCGATGCGATCGATGGCTACATGGTAGATCCCTATTCGAATAACACGGCGGCGGGGCATCGCCGCTGGATTCTTTATCCACAAACGCAGGTCATGGGCACTGGCGATGTGCCACGTTCGGGATCATTCATGTCGGCGAATAGTACGTGGATTTATGACAGCCATTATGGTGCTACGCGCCCCGCCGTACGCGATTCGTTCGTGGCCTGGCCGACCAAAGGTTATGTGCCCTACACAGTCATTCCGGCGCGCTGGTCATTCGGGTACCCCAATGCGGATTTTTCGAATGCGTCGGTCTCGGTCACAAAAAACGGCGTGGCTGTCTCGGCCGTCAAGGAGGTCATCAAGAATAATGTGGGGGAGAACTCTTTAGTGTGGATCGTGGATGGGCTCGATACGGACAGCCTGCAGCCGCACGCCAAGCCGACTGCCGATACGACTTACGCTGTCTCTATCACGGGGATTTCTGGCGCGCCGCAGAGTTCATACTCTTACCAAGTGATTGTTTACGATCCGGATGTTAGCGCCCTAGGCGAAGTCAGTGCGGTGATTAGTGGTGTCCAGCAGCCGACTGTCGGCACCGCTGAAAGTTACACGGTTACCCTCCCGAGTTTTGCCTCAACTTACTTTTGGCGGACGGTGCAGCTTGCCGCTGGGCCTTCGACGTGGGGCGCGGAGGCGGGAACGAGTCCAGAACTTGTCGGAGTGACCACTGGCACGTATGCTATTTCCGATTCGGCGCTGTCATCATCCGGTGCCGCCAGTTACCACCTTTGCCATCCCACGCCGGATTCGCAGACGCTGACGGTCCCGGGGGCTTATCATGTGCAAACGGTCGGGGCGCCGTCGCTTTCCTTTGCGAGTCGCCTATCGTGGGCATCGTCTACCCAGACTGCACATGTTCAGATATCTTTCGATGAGGGGATCTCGTGGGGGGATCTCTACACCCAGAGTGGCTCAGGGGGGGGCGGGGGAGAGTAATTTTACGACGAGGACGGTTTCGCTCGCTCCGTATGCAGGCCGCGTTGTTCGTTTCCGTTTTCTTTATTCGTTTGATGGTGGAAGTCGCTATCCGCAGACGGAGGCGTCGGTCGGTTGGCGGATCGATAATGTCGCGATCTCCGGTGTGAGCACTGCAACTTCGGGGGCGTCCCAGAGTGTAAGCGCAGGGACCTCGTTTACCTTTACGCCAAGCGCGGCGGCGCAAATTGGCCTGCAAGCGTGTCCGGTGCTTTTCCAACAGTACCCCATGGAATGGGGGCCGCTGACGATTCTCGCCCCGGTTCTTCCCTCGGGGCCGAGCATTTCCACACAACCGTCCAATGAGAGCGCGCCAGTCGGATCACCGGTGACGTTTAGTGTGGTCGCATCTGGCTCCGGCACAGTCTCCTATCAATGGCAGGTTTCGAGCGACGGTGGTGCTACGTGGACAGACGTGACCGATGGGGGTTTTTATGCTGGAGCGGGCACGTCGACGCTTTCGGTGAGCTCGGTCTCCTCGGCGATGAATGGCCTTCGTTATCGCTGTGCGACGACTGACTCAACTGGCACGCGGCTGTCCGGGGTCGCGATTCTCTCCGCCGGCTGGACTCAATTCTCGGCATTATCGGCGCGGGCGCAGGCGGGGACGGGCGATGCGACGCTGATCGTGGGATTTGTTTTCGCGGGTAGTGGAAAGCCGACGATGGTGCGTGGTGTGGGGCCGGGAATTTCGGAGACGGTTTCGACCTACTTGGTGGACCCCAAACTCGAGCTCCAATCCTATGGGGGGAGCAGCTGGACGCTGGTCGACACAAACGACGATTGGGACAGTTCCGCTGGCACGCGGGCAAAATTTGTTGAGCTTGGCTTGGGGGCATTGGCTGATGGCTCTAAGGATGCCGCGATTTATGCCACCTCGCTTGCGGGGCGGATTTACAGCGCGCACGTCAGTGGTGTCTCGGGGACTGGTGTTGCGCTCGCAGAGGTCTACGACGGTGATTTTGCTGACAAGACCAAGCGGCTGACGGCCCTTTCGGTCCGCAACCATGTGGGAACGGATAGCAGCATCTTGATCGTGGGGTTTGTGCTCGCGGGGGATTCCGTCCCGAAACGCGTCATCATTCGTGGCGTCGGGCCGGGAATTTCGAATGTGGTCCCCTCCTATCTGGGCGATCCCAAGCTTGAGGTGTACAAGCTCGGGACAGGCGGCTGGACGAAGGTCGCGGAAAATGACGATTGGGACGGCTCGGCGGCGACCAGTCAGACCTTCGAAGATGCGGGCATGGGCGCGCTCACCGCAGGATCCAAGGACGCGGCGCTGATCACAGATTTGGAGCCAGGCGTCTATACGGCACAGGTTTCCGGCGTGGCCAGCACGACGGGCGTGGCGCTCGTCGAGATTTATGAGGCGCCGTAATCCTACCTAGTACCGTCCTTGCTAAGTCTTAAGCCTATTGGATCTGCTTTCTTACGTTCCTGTTTTTAGAGCTCTCAACTGTTTTCAGATGGGGCGATTTGCCGGATTCTGAAGAGTGGTTTTGGGTCGGTGGATGTCAGTCCACTACTCAACGCTCGCATCTGCTCCGCGCTTGACGGTTGCGCGGAGTGAACCCATTGACGGGGGTTCATAATGGCCAAAAGTTTTTTGTTATGGACCCCGTTTCAACATACGACCTGATCTACATCTTCGCCTTCTGCCTGGGCGGGCTGGGGTTTGCAGTGGGCCCATTCATCGTGGTTTATCTGCTCTCGCCACGGAGGCTGCGCGAGTCGGCCGGGAAAAACGGCCAGTTCGTCGAGTGCGGCATGGTGCCGATCGGCGATGCGTGGATCCGCTACAGTGCGCTGTACTATCTTTACGCGCTGGTGTTTGTGGCCTTTGCGGTAGATGTACTTTATCTCATTCCTGTGGCGTTGGTTTACAATCGCCTGCCTCAGTACCCTGTCCGCGACTTCGTGGAAGTGGTGATTTTCATCGGTATTTTGTCCCTCGTGCTCGTTTACGCGGCCAAGAAAGGAATCTTCGAATGGAAACGCCGGTAGATACTTCGCAGATCGTCAAGTTTGCCACGCTCGACGACCTTCTCGCGCTCGGCCGGGCGAACTCGCTCTGGCCGCTGACCTTTGGTCTGGCCTGCTGCGCCATTGAAATGATGGCGACCGGCATGGCGCGTTTCGACCTGTCGCGTTTTGGCGCGGAGGTTTTTCGTCCATCGCCACGCCAGGCCGACGTGATGATCGTCGCCGGCACGGTGAACAAGAAAATGGCGCCGGCGATCAAGACGCTTTACGACCAGATGCTGGAGCCGAAGTGGGTGATCGCGCTTGGCAACTGCGCCATCTGCGGCGGCCCGTTCGTCTATCCCAACCAGTACTCGGTCGTGGAGGGCGTAGATAAACTATTCCCGGTCGATGTGTATGTGCCTGGTTGCCCTCCTCGCCCCGAAGCCCTCATCGAGGGCATTTTGGAGCTGGAGAAGAAGCTCACCGGCAAACGCCGGTTCCCGGAGGTGAAAATCCCATGAGCGTGACCGCCGAGCAACTCGCCGCGGAATTCGCGCCGCTCGCCGCGGCCGATTTCATCCCGCTGCCACCTCTTCCGAAGCCCGTGCCGCCCAAACCGGCTCCGGCTGCCGCTCCTGCCGCGCCTGCTGCCGATGGCACGCCAGCTCCCGCACCTGCGCCGAAACCTGCGCCGGCGCCTGCGGTCCCCGTGGCTCCGCCGCCTCCCCCGCCGAAGGCTGTCGATGTCTACAATTTCGCCGAAAAGGGCTTTCATTTCGAAGCCACGGTGCCGGCCGACAAGGTCGTCGAAGCCGCCCAGATTTTGGACCGGCACGGGTTCGCGATTGATGCCGTGACCGGCATGGATTGGCTCGACCAAGGCTTGATGGAGGTCGTCTACGATTTCCTGCATTTTCCCACCGGGCTCCGTGCCGTCGTAAAGGCCCGCATCCCGCGTGCGAAGCCGGAGATCGCGACGATTTCGGGCGTGTTTCCCGGCGCAAACTGGCACGAACGCGAGACGCACGACATGTACGGCATCGAGTTTATCGGCCATCCCGACATGACGCCCTTTCTCATGCCGGAGGACTCCACCGACCACCCCTTGCGGAAGGACTTTAACCCGTGAAGGCGCTCAATCTCATCCCCGTTGGCGATCCCGCCGACGAGACATTCACGCTCAATCTTGGGCCACAGCATCCCGCCACACACGGCGTGTTGCGCGTGAAGCTCGTGATGGACGGCGAGTACATCACCAGCGCCCAGCCTGTCATCGGCTACATCCACCGGATGCACGAAAAGATGGGCGAGAACCGCACGTGGACGCAGTACCTGCCCAACACGAGCCGCGTCGATTATCTTTCCGCGATGACCTACACGCACGCCTTCGTCGGCGTCGTGGAGCGTGCGCTGAAGATCGAGGTGCCGCAGCGCGCCGAGTACATCCGCGTGATCACCTCGGAGCTCAACCGCATCGCGAGCCATCTGGTCGGCTGGGGCGCCTGGGTCATGGATCTCGGCGGGTTCACCCCGATCCTCTACGCATTCGACGACCGCGAAAAGATCCTCGACCTGCTTGAGGGCATCTGCGGCTCGCGCCTGACGTTCTGCTATTACCGCTTCGGCGGTTTGTGCAACGACGTGGACGAAGCCTTCGTCTCCGGCACCAAGGCCTTCGTACCGTACATGCGCGAGCGCATGAAAATGTACAAGCGCCTCGTCACGGATAACATCATCCTCCGGAAGCGCCTCGAGGGCATCGGCCCCGTCAGCGCCGAGATGTGCCGTCGCTACGGTGCGTGCGGTCCTGTGCTGCGCGGCTCCGGCGTCGCCTACGACGTGCGCAAAGCCGAGCCGTACTCGGTGTACAAGGATTTCGATTTCGACATCCCGCACTATCCGCAGGGCGACTCCATGGCGCGCTATCTGGTGCGCATGGATGAGATCGAACAGAGCCTGCGCATCATCGAGCAGGCCATCGCGAAACTTCCCGACGGCCCGACCATGGGCAAAGCGCCCCGCATCGTGAAGCTGCCGGTCGGCGATTTCTGCTACGCCACGGAGTGCGCACGCGGTCGCCTGCTCGTGCGGGTGACCAGCGACGGCAAAGAAAATCCCTACCGCGTGCGCCTTCGCACGCCGTGTTTCACCAACCTTTCCCTCTTCGAGGAAGCGTCCAAGGGCATGCTCCTAGCTGACGCGATCGCCTTCATGGGCAGCCTCGACCTCGTCATTCCTGACATCGATCGATGAGCGCCATATTCGATTATCTCACGCAGGAACCAGTCTGGTTCTACGTGCGCCTCGTGTTGTTCCTCGTGGGCACGCTCGCCTTCGTGGGCGCCAACGCCGCCTACCTCGTGTGGGTGGAGCGCAAGGGCGCGGGCCGCTTCCAGCGCCGCCCCGGTCCCGACGAAGCCGGCCCGTGGGGCCTGCTCCAGCCGCCGGCCGACGGCATCAAGCTCATGGCCAAGCAGGTCATGACGCCTCCCGGCGCCGATGCGCTGCTCTTCCGCCTCGCGCCCGCGCTGGTGCTCATGCCTCCGATGATGTGCCTGGCGGTCATTCCGTTTGGCGACAAGCTCCTCGCCTGCGATCTCAACATCGGCCTGCTGCTGGTGTTCGCCTTCGGCTCGATCAACGTCATGGCGCTGATGCTCGGCGGCTGGGCCTCGCGCAACAAGTACGCGATCATCTCCGCGGCCCGCGTCGTCTCGCAAAACGTCGCCTACGAAATCCCCATGCTGCTCGTCGTGATCACGCTGCTCATGATCACCGGCACGATGAATCTCAACGAGATCATCCACCAGCAGGCCGGCGGTTTCTGGCAGTGGAACATCGTGCGCGGCATCTGGGATTTCCAGGCCGGCCACATCGGCGGCAACATTCTCGTGCCGGTCACGTTCCTGATTTTCTACACCTGCATGCTCGCCGAGACCAACCGCGCGCCGTTCGACATGGCGGAGGCGGAGAGCGAGCTCGTCGCCGGTGCCTTTACCGAGTACGCGGGCATGGGCTTTGGCGTCTTCTTCATGGCGGAGTACGCCAACATCGTCGTCGGCTGCGCGCTGGCCACGTTGCTCTTCCTCGGTGGCTGGCAGAGCCCGATTGGCACTGTGCCGGCGGAGTGGGGCTGGTGGGGCACCTTGCTCGGCACCGGATTCTTCTTTGCGAAGATGTACTTCCTCATCTTCTGCGTGGTCTGGATCCGATGGACCTTCCCGCGCACGCAGTTCTACAACCTGCTCAATCTTTCGTGGAAGATTCTCATCCCGGTTTCCCTCGTCACGCTCCTGCTGACGGCCGGCTTGCTCAAACTGCCCAACCTTTTCTGAGCACATGAAAACTTTTTGGGAAGTCCTCCTCGGTCTGAAGAGCCTGTTCACGGGTCTGAGCATCACCATCCGTGAATTCTTCAAACCGACCATCACGACGCACTATCCGCGCCAGACCGAGACGATCCCGGCGCGTTTCCGCGGCCACATCCAGTTGACGCAGAATCCCGACGGCGGGGCCTCGCTGTGCATCGCCTGCAAGTCCTGCGAGCGTGCCTGCCCGAGCGCATGCATCATCGTCGAGGGCGTGAAAAAGACCGATGGCCCCGGCAAGACGGTCAGCGAGTTTCGCCTCGATTTCGGCACCTGCAGCCTCTGCGGCCTCTGCATCGAGGCCTGCCCGGTGAAGCCGGTGAAGGCCATTGAATTTACCCAACGCTACAACCTCGCGAGCACGACCAACGACTACGCCGACATGGACCTCGTGCAGCGATATAAAGATTTGCAGGCAAAAAAATCATGAACCTGACCCCGCTTCTCGCGGTGGCGGCTCCCTCGGCCAATCCCGCCTCCAACTGGATCACTCTCGGGCTGTTTATCATGTTCGTCGCGACGACCGTCGCCGGCGCGCTGATCGCGGTGAACACCGTACGCATCATCCGCAGCGTGAGTGGCCTCGCGCTGGCGTGCGTCGGCCTCGCCGGCCTGTTCTATTTCCTCCACAGCCCGTTCCTCGCGCTGATGGAAATCCTCATCTACATCGGCGCGGTCTGCGTCACGATCATCTTCGGTGTGATGCTCGCCGAGCCCGACGAGCCGGCGCCGGAGACGCACAAGCGCCCTTATCCGGTCATCGCTCCGCTCGTCGCGGTGGTGATCGCGGCCGGCATTTTCGGTGGCCTCGCCAAGCTCGCGCTCGGCCACAAGTGGGAAGCCCCGGTGGCCAAGATCAACGACGGCTCCGTCGCCGCCATCGGCACCTCGCTGCTCTCCACCTACAGCATGGCTTTTGAACTGATCTCGCTCGTGCTCCTCGTGGCCATCCTCGGGGCGCTTGTGATTGCCCGCGGCGGGAGGACCAAAGAATGACGCTCGCACACCTCTACGAACAACCCGACGTCTATCTCGTCGTCGCCGCGTTTCTGCTGGCGACCGGGATCTTCGGCCTGATGCGCCGCCGCACCTTGATCGGCATGCTCATTTCCGGCGAACTCATCTTCGCCTCCGCCGGCCTGAATTTCGTGGCGCTGAGCCGCTTCGTTTCCCCCGATCCGGCCGCCGGCCAGATCGCCGTGCTCTTTCTGATGGGTATCGCGGCCGCCGAGGTCGCCATCGCGCTGAGCATCATCATCGCGGTGTACCGCAACTATCGCTCCATCGTTTCGAAGGAGCTGTCGGAGATGAAGGGCTGAGCCATGGAAAACGTCACTGATTACCGGCTCGTCCTCGCGTTGCTCGCGCCTCTCGCAGGCGCCGGCCTCGTCATGGCCACGGGCAAGAAACCGAATCTCCGCGAAGCCTGCTCGTTCGTCGCGGCGCTCACGCTCTTCGGCCTCACATTCTCGCTCGTCCCGGCGATCAAGGCCGGCCAGACGCTGCACTACACGCTGTTCCAGTTGCTGCCGGGCCTGAGCTTCTCGCTGCGCGCCGACGCGCTTTCGATGATCTTCGCGCTCGTCGCCTCGTTCCTGTGGGTGCTGGCGGTGTTTTACTCGGCCGGCTACATGCGCGGCCACCACGAGGAGAATCAGACGCGTTTCAACACCTGCTTCGCGCTCGCGATTTTCGGCGCCATTGGCTGCGCCTTCTCGGCCAATCTCCTCACGCTTTATCTCTTCTACGAGATCGTGAGCGTCTGCACCTATCCGCTCGTCGCCCACCATCAGGACGAGGAAGGCTACGCCGGCGGTCTGAAGTACATCACGTACCTCACCTCGACGGCCAAGGCTCTCATCTTCCCGGCGATGGCGCTCATCTACGTGCTCTCCGGCACGCTCGATTTCGCGACCAACATCCACACCGGCATCCTGCCCGCGGGTGTGCACAACGGCGTGATCATCGCGCTCTACGCTTGCTGCATCCTCGGCTTCGCCAAGAACGGCATCATGCCGCTCCATAGCTGGCTGCCGAGCGCCATGGTGGCGCCGACCCCGGTCAGCGCGTTGCTCCACGCCGTGGCCGTCGTGAAGGTCGGCGTGTTCTCCACGGTGCGCGTGATGCTCTACGTCTTCGGCGTCGATCTGATGGACAAGCTCCACCTCGGCACCGCGACCGCCTACTATGTTTCGTTCACCATCCTCGTGGCGTCGATCATCGCGCTCTCGAAGGACAACCTGAAGGCGCGGCTCGCGTACTCGACGGTCTCGCAGCTCTCGTACATCATCCTCGGCGTGGCGCTGCTCACGCCGGCAGGCATCGCCGGTGGACTCTTCCACATCGCGGCGCACGCCTTCGCCAAGATCACGCTCTTCTTCTGTGCCGGCGCGATCTTCGTCGCCGCCCACAAAAAGGACATCTCCGAGATGAGCGGCCTCGGCCGCTCGATGCCGTGGACCTTCGGCGCCTTCGCGCTCGCCGCGCTGAGCATGATCGGCGTGCCGCCGGTCGGTGGCTTCGTCTCGAAGTGGCATCTGCTCGTCGGTGCGATGGACGCCAACTCCATCGGCATCCTTTGCGTGTTGATCGCCTCCACGATCCTCAACGCCGCCTATTTCGTCCCCGTGGTCTATAAAGCCTACTTCGGCCAGGTGCCGGCGGCGGCCCATGGCCACGGTGAGCATCACCACCAAGGCGAGGCGCCGCTCTCGATGCTGATTCCCCTCTGCATCACCGCGCTCCTCTCCGTCGCTGTCGGCGTCTTCCCCGACTTCTTCATGCAATTTGCCCGGGCTGTTGTGTCATGAACCTCGTTCGTCTCATCGATTTCCTGCGCGATCGCCTGCCGTTGGTGATCCGCATCTGCTGGGTGATTCTCGGCCTGCTGGTCGTGATCGACGCCATTCCGGCGCTCGTGGACAAGCACCACGCGCACACCGCGCCGGAGCACATCCCCGGCTTCTGGTCGGTCTTCGGCTTCCTGGCCTGCACGATCATCATTTTCGTTTCCAAGTGGTTTGGCCACTCGGGCATCATGAAGCGGGAGGATTTCTACCGTGAATAATTTCTGGCTTCACCCCGCGCTGATCATGCTGGTCGGCGCCCTGATCGCCCCGCTCGTCCCCGAGCGCCTGCGCAAGGGCTGGCTGCTGCTCGTCCCCATCGCCGCGTTTGCTCGCGTGTTCTCGATGTCGCACGGCACCTTTGGCGAAATCCGCTTCCTCGATTGGACGCTGACCTTCGGCCGCGTGGACCGCCTCAGCCAGGTCTTCGGCTACATCATGAGCCTGATGGCGATCATCGGCACGCTCTACGGCCTGCACGTGAAACGCACCGCCGAGCACGTCGCCGCCTGGACGTACGTCGCCGGCTCGCTCGGCGCCATCTACGCCGGCGATTTCCTCACGCTCTTCCTCTTCTGGGAACTCATGGCGCTGGCCTCGACGTTCCTCATCTGGTTCCGCGGCCGCGAGCGCTCGCTCGGCGCCGGCTATCGCTACCTGCTCGTCCACATGGCGGGCGGTGTCGCGCTGCTCGCCGGCATCATGCTGCACTACCAGGCCACCGGCTCGCTCGCTTTCGTGTCGCTCGACGTCGCCAACCCGACGCTCGCCACGTACCTGATCGCCGCCGGCTTCCTGCTCAACGCCGCCGTGCCGCCGCTCCATGCGTGGCTGCCCGACGCCTACGGCGAGGCGACCTTCAACGGCTCCGTCTTCCTCTGCGCCTTCACGACCAAGACCGCCGTTTACGCGCTCATCCGCGGCGTGCCCGGCTTGGAAATCCTCGTGCCGATGGGCGTGATCATGGCGCTGTACGGCGTCGTGTACGCCGTGTTGGAAAACGACAGCCGCCGGCTGCTCGCCTACCACATCATCTCTCAGGTCGGCTACATGGTGGCCGGCGTCGGCCTCGGCACGGAGCTCGCCATCAACGGCGCCTGCGCCCACGCCTTCGCGCACATCCTCTACAAGGGCCTTCTCTTCATGGGCTGCGGCACCGTGCTGCACATGACCGGCGAGAGCAAGTTCACCGGCCTCGGCGGCCTCTATAAGAAGATGCCGTGGACGTTCCTCTTTACGCTGATCGGCGGCCTCTCCATCTCGGCGTTCCCGTTCTTCAGCGGCTTCGTCAGCAAGTCCATGATCGTGCAGGCGGGCTTCGAGGACCACAAACTCTGGGTCGGCTTCCTGCTCATGCTGGCCTCCGCCGGTACGTTCCTGCACACCGGCCTGAAGGTCCCGTACTTCATCTGGTTCGGCAAAAACAACTGCTCCAAACAAACCTGGGAGCGCGCCGCCGATCCGGGCTGGAACATGAACGCCGCCATGGCGATCACCGCCTTCCTCTGCATCTTCATCGGCTGCAATCCCGGCTGGCTCTACGCCATGCTTCCGTTCCCCGTCGAGTACAACGCCTACACGTCGTATCACGTCTCGGAGACGATGCAGATCCTCCTCTTCACCGCGGTCGGCTTCTTCCTCTTCGTGAAGAAACTCGCGCCCGAGCCGACAATCAGCGTCGACCTCGACTACTTCTACCGCAAGGGCGGTCAGGCCTTCCTCTGGCTCGCGAAGAAACCGATCCAGTGCATCGACACCTGCGTCGGCGAACTCTACCGCGTGGCCGGCCTGATCCCCGCCATGAAATTCTCGCGCGACGTCGGCATCTTCGACGGCGCCGTGATCGACGGTTTCATCGACGGCCTGGCTTCCACGGTGCGCAACATCGGCGGTCGCCTGCGCCTCGCCCAACGCGGCGCACTCCAGGAGAACCTGACGATGGCCTTCGCCCTCGGCGCGCTCGTGCTCCTTGGTTTCCTCTATTTCCTTTAACGCTTTCGCGAGATGACTTCTCCCGGACTTCTCAGCATCCTGATTTTCGCCCCGTTGGCCGCTGCGGCCGTCGCGGCGCTCTTGCGCAGTGAACGCGCACAGCGCTGGTGGGCGCTCATTGCGACCACCGCGCTCGCGCTCTACTCGCTGCGCCTGTACACCGGCTTCAACGCCGACTCCGCCGCTTTCCAGTTCAAGGAAAACGTCGAGTGGTTCCCGCGCCTCGGGCTCAACTACGCGCTCGGCGTCGACGGCATCAGCGTGCTGCTGGTGCTGCTCACCACGATCATCGCTCCGCTGTGCGTGCTCGCCTCGTGGACGTACATCAAGACCCGCGTGAAGGAGTTCATGGTCTGCATGCTCGTCATGGAGGCCGCCATGGTCGGCGTGTTCTCCGCGCTCGATGCGATCCTCTTCTTCGTCTTCTGGGAAGCGATGCTCATCCCGATGGCGCTGATGATCGGCGTCTGGGGCGGCCCGCGTAAGATCTACGCCTCGCTGAAATTCTTCATCTACACGATGGCGGGCTCGATCTTCCTGCTCGTCGCGCTGATCGCGCTGCGCCTGCACACCGGCAGCTTCAGCATCCCCGGCATGATGGGCCAGCCCTACAGCCACACCTTCCAACTCTGGGTGTTCGCGGCCTTCTTCCTGTCGTTCGCGATCAAGGTCCCGATGTTCCCGTTCCACACCTGGCTCCCGGCGGCGCACGTCGAGGCTCCCACGGCGGGCTCGGTCATCCTGGCCAGCGTGCTCCTCAAGATGGGCACCTACGGTTTCCTCCGGTTCGGCCTCACGATCACGCCTTTCGCCGCGCACTACTTCGCGCCGGCGCTCCTGTGGCTCTCCGTCGCCGGCATCGTGTACGGCGGTTGCGCCGCGCTCGCCCAGTCCGACATGAAGAAACTCGTGGCCTACTCGTCCGTCGGCCACATGGGCTTCGCCACGCTCGGCATCTTTTCGCTCAACATGAACGGCATCGAGGGCTCCACGCTCATCATGCTCAACCACGGTGTGACGACCGGCGCGCTCTTCATCTGCGTCGGCTTCATCTACGAGCGCATCCACACCCGCGACCTCGCGCAGGCGGCCGGCATCGGCAAACGCCTGCCGATCCTCGCCACCTTCCTCGGCGTGTTCTGCCTCTCCTCGATGGCGTTCCCGGGCACCAACAGCTTCATCGGCGAGTTCCTCGTCATGACCGGCGGTTTCGCCGTCTCGAAATGGGTGCTCGTCTGCGCGGTCCCCGGCATCGTGGCCGCCGCCGCCTACAATCTCCGCATGCTGCAACGCCTCGCGTATGGCGGCACGCAAAACCCCGACCACTCCGGCCTCGCGGACCTCAACTTCCGCGAGATCGTCACGCTCGCGCCGCTCCTCGTCTTCGTTTTCTGGATCGGCCTCCAGCCGCAGCCCTTCGTGCGCGTGATGCACGCCACCGTGCAGCACCTGGTCGAGCAAGCCAACCGCTTCTAGTCCGACGCCATGACCTCGTTCCTACTGGCTTTTCTTCCTGAGCTCGTGCTGCTCGCCGGGGCCCTCGGCCTCTTCTGCGTGACGCTCGGCGAATCGCAGGGCGCGCTGGCGCGCCGGCTCACCCTGATCATCGGCCTCGCCGCGGCCATCGCCGCCGTGGTCGGCGTCGGGCAACACGCCGTGCTCTTCGACGGCGCCTACCGCGTCGATGCGTTTTCCCAACTCCTGAAGGTCGTGCTCCTGGGCGGCTTCGTCGGAGTCGCGCTGCTCAGCGCCGATCTCCCCGACATCCGCGCCGGCATCAAGTCCGAGTACTTCCTCTTCCTGACGCTCAGCGCCATCGGCCTCGTCACCCTCGTGAGCTGCGTCGATGCGCTCACGATGATCGTCGCCCTGGAGCTCTCGTCGTTCCCGCTCTACCTGATGGTGGCGATGCGCCGCGAGCGCGCGGGCTTCCGCCTCCAGATGGAGTCGGCCATCAAGTACATCATGTTCGGCGTCGCCGCCAACGGCATCATGTTCTTCGGCCTGAGCTATCTCTACGGCCTCACCGGCACGACCTCGTTGCCCGGCATGGTGGAGAAACTCGCCCCGCTCTTCGCGACCTCTCCGCTGGCGACCGCCGGCCTCGCGATGACCTGCTGCGGCCTCTACTACAAACTCGCCGTCTTCCCCTTCCACTTCTGGACGCCCGACGTCTATCAAGGCGCCTCCAACGAGACCGCCGGCTTCGTCTCCACGTTGCCCAAGCTCGGCGCCGTCGCCGTGCTCGTCCGCCTCGTCTCGCTCGCCGGTCCGGACAACCACACCGTGGCCACGCTCCTCACGGGCCTGGCGATCGCGTCGATGTTCTACGGCAATCTCGTGGCGCTCGTGCAAAAAGACTTCAAGCGCCTGCTCGGCTTCTCCGGCATCGCGCACGCCGGCTACGCGCTGGTCGGTCTCGTGGCGCTCAACGCCACCGGCTTTTCCGCCACGATCTTCTACATCTCCGGCTACGTGCTCATGGTGCTCGCCTGCTTCGTGGTGATCACCCGCGTGTCGCGCGACGGCGCCAACCTCGCCATCTCCGACCTCGCCGGCCTGCACCGCCGCTCGCCGCTCCTCGCGGTCACGCTGCTCGTGGGCGTCTTCGGCCTCGCGGGCATCCCGCCCTTCGTCGGCTTCATGGCGAAACTCGGCCTGCTGACCGGCGCCCTCGCGCAAGGCCACCTGGCGCTCGTCATCATCGCGATGATCAACTCGGCCATCGCCGTTTACTATTACCTGCAAGTGGTGCGTCAGGCGGTCTTTGGCGAAAAGACCGCCGAGGTCGCCCCGATCCAGCTCGACCTCGGCACGCGCGTGCTGTGCGTCGCTCTGATCGCCGGCATCGTCTTCTTCGGCGTCGCGCCGACCGGCCTGGTCGATGCCTACTACGCCGCCCTGGCCAGCATCAACCTGCCCCTGTAAACGTCTCCGCCTCGCGGACAGTTTCCCACACTCTCACGGCCCCGGTTCTCCGGGGCCGTTTTTGTTGGCCGTGGCACTCCATTGTAGTGCTCCTTCCCGCTTCCATTTTCGCACGGGCCGTCTCACTTTCGGCCTCCGCCCCCATGTTCGAACAAGCCTTCCGCAACATCGACGACATCCTCCGCAAGGAAGCCGGCTGCACCACCGAGCTCGACTACACCGAGCAGACCTCCTGGCTCCTCTTCCTGAAGTACCTCGACGGCCTCGAACAGGACCGCGCCGACGAGGCTGCGCTCTCCGGCAAGAAGTACACCTACCTCCTCTCCACGCCCTTCCGCTGGGAAACTTGGGCCGCGCCGAAGAAAGCCGATGGCACCCTCGACCATAATAAGGCCCTCAACGGCCCCGACCTCATCCGCTTCGTCGACAACGACCTCTTCCCGCACCTCCAGGGCTTCAAGCAGCGCGCCTCCAGCCCCGACACCATCGAGTACAAGATCGGTGAGATCTTCGGCGAGCTGAAGAACCGCATCACCAGCGGCTACAACCTCCGCGAGATCATCGACTCGATCGACGCCCTCCGCTTCCGCTCCCAGACCGAGAAGCACGAGCTCTCCCACCTCTACGAGGCCAAGATCCGCAACATGGGCAACGCCGGCCGCAACGGCGGCGAGTACTACACCCCGCGCCCGCTCATCCGCGCCATGATCCGCGTCGTCGACCCCAAGATCGGCGAGACCATCTACGACGGCGCCTGCGGCTCCGCCGGCTTCCTCTGCGAGGCCTTCGACCACCTGCGTTCGACAGGCTCACGCACCGGCCCTTCGACAGGCTCAGGGGCCGGCCGGTCCCTGAGCGGAGTCGAAGGGCGCCACCTCACGACCAAAGACCGGGAAATCCTCCAGACCCGCACCTTCTACGGGAAGGAGAAGAAGTCCCTGGCCTACGTGATCGGGATCATGAACCTGATCCTCCACGGCATCGACGCGCCCAATATCGTCCACACCAACACGCTCGCCGAAAACCTCGCCGACATCCAGGACCGCGACCGCCACGACATCGTGCTGGCCAACCCGCCCTTCGGCGGCAAGGAGCGCGCCGAGGTGCAGCAGAACTTCCCCATCCGCACCGGCGAGACCGCGTTCCTCTTCCTCCAGCACTTCATCAAGAGCCTCAAGGCGGGAGGACGCGGCGCGGTCGTCATCAAGAACACCTTCCTCTCCAACACCGACAACGCCTCCGTCGCCCTGCGTCGCCATCTGCTGGAGTCGTGCAACCTGCACACCGTGCTCGACTGCCCCAGCGGCACGTTCCAGGGGGCGGGCGTGAAGACCGTCGTGCTCTTCTTCGAGAAGGGCGCGCCCACGCGGAAGACCTGGTACTACCAGCTCGATCCCGGCCGCAACCTCGGGAAGACCAACCCGCTCAACGACGACGACCTCGCCGAGTTCGTTGCCCTGCAGAAGACCTTCGCCGATTCGCCGAAGTCGTGGTCGGTCGATACCGCCCGGTCCCTGAGCGGAGTCGAAGGGGACACCGTGGACCTCTCGGTGAAGAATCCCAACGCCGCCGAGACCGTCGCCCACCGCACGCCGCAGGCCATCTTGGCGGAAATCTCACGCGGAGACGCGGAGGCCGCGGAGATTCTGGAAAAGATCAACAGGTCCCTGAGCCGAGCCGAAGGGGGGCTGTCGTGAGGACTGCGGTTTGCTGCGCCAACGGCGCGCCCCAATCCCAGCCCGGGGCAACGCCCCGGGATTTTCGCCATTCCGCACGGGGAGGGCTGAAAGCCCGAGCCAAATGCCGGTTGCGGATTGGGACGGACCTTCAGCCCTCGTGGTTTTGCGGATCGGATACCCAGGGCGTTGCCCTGGGCTGGAATGGCGTCGGGGCGTTGCCCCTCCGGCACGGAGGTCGCCGATGAAAACGAAGCCGAAGAATCTTTCCGCTACTTCGTCCTCCGCGCCTCCGCGTGCGACCCCCTCCGGCTGGCAGACGGTGAAGCTCGGCGAGGTGTGCGAGTTCGACAAGGTGCAGGGAGTCCACCGAGACCTTCCCTACGTTGGCCTTGAGCATATCGAATCGCACACGGCCTGTTTCATAGGTGATTCGGAGCCGCAGACGGTGAAGAGCATGACGTTCCGGTTCTCGACCGAGCATGTCCTGTACGGTCGCCTGCGCCCCTACCTGAACAAGGCGCTCGCCCCGGATTTCGAGGGGCATTGCTCCACGGAAATCTTCCCGCTGAAACCCGGCGCAGCACTCTCACGAGAGTTTCTGCTCTATTGGCTTCTTTCCGGCGAGACGATGGAGCGGATCAACGCGACCTGTTCTGGGGCGAGAATGCCGCGCGCCGATATGAACGAGGTGCTGGAGTTTGAGATTCAATTGCCTCCGCTCCCCGAGCAGCGGCGGATCGTGGGGATCTTGGACGAGGCGCTGGCGGGGATCGCGGCCGCGAAAGCCCACGCCGAGCGCAACCGCCAAAACGCCCGCGCCCTCTTCGAAAGCCACCTCCACGCCGTCTTCTCACACCCCGGCCACGGTTGGACGGAGACGACGGTTGATCGCCTGTCCACCAACTTGGACAGCCAGCGAATCCCCATCACCAAGAGCGACCGGAAGAGCGGCGAATATCCGTACTACGGAGCCTCCGGCATCGTCGACTACGTCGCGGACTACATCTTCGATGGCGACGTGCTTCTCGTCTCGGAAGACGGCGCCAACCTCTTGATGCGCTCTTCGCCTATCGCGTTCTCAGTCTCCGGAAAGTTCTGGGTGAACAACCACGCCCACATTCTGAAGTTCGCGCACATGGCGACTCAGCGTTTCGTCGAGTTCTACCTCGAGAGCATCAAGCTGGATGAGTTCCTGACTGGCGCGGCTCAGCCGAAGTTGAATCAGAAGGCGCTGAACTCGATTCCGATCCCGATTCCGAAGTCGGTGGAAACCCAAGCCAGCATCGTCCGCCAGCTCGACGCGCTGGCGGCGGAGACGCGGCGGCTGGAAGGGTTGTACGAGCGGAAGGCGGCGGCGCTGGACGAGCTGAAGCAGTCGCTCCTCCACCAAGCCTTCTCCGGCGGCTTCGACAGGCTCAGCCACCGGAGCGGAGAGTGAGCTCGTCGAACTCCAGCCACCGGAGCCACCAGGCCGAATCCTGAGCTCGCCGCGGCGGCCCGCTTCCCCAAGATCGTTGCCATGCCCGACGAGCCGCCGTCCCAGTCCTCGCTCATCCTCTACCAGACCGAGGACGGCCGCACGCGCATCCAGTGCCGGTTCGAGAACGAGACGCTTTGGCTGACGCAGGCCCAGATGGCGGAGCTGTTCCAGACGACGCCGCAGAATGTGACGCTGCACCTCAAGGCGATCTTTGCCGAGGGTGAGCTGAGCGAAGCGGCAACTTGTAAGGATTGCTTACAAGTTCGATCCGAAGGTGGGCGCGAGGTGAGCCGCCAGCTCCGGCACTACCGGCTGGAGGCCATTCTCGCCGTCGGCTACCGGGTGCGCAGCCACCGCGGCACGCAGTTCCGCCAGTGGGCCACGGCCCGGTTGACCGAATACCTCGTGAAGGGCTTCACGATGGACGACGAGCGGCTCAAGAATCCGCCCGGCCCGGGTCAGGTGGACTACTTCGACGAGCTGTTGGAGCGCATCCGCGACATCCGCTCTAGCGAGCGGCGGGTCTACCTGCGGGTGCGGGAGATCCTCGCGTTGGCGGCCGATTACGCGCCCGGCGAGGCCGAGACGCAGGCCGTGTTCCGGGTTGTCCAAAACAAGCTGCACTTCGCCGCCACCGGCAAGACCGCACCCGAGCTGATCGCCGAGCGAGCCGACGCCGCCCAGCCCAACATGGGCCTGACGGCGTGGAAGAGCGGCGTGGTCCGCAAGGGCGATGTGACGGTCGCGAAGAACTATCTCCGCGAGGGCGAGATCGCCGAGCTGAACCGCATCGTCGTCATGTTTCTCGATTTCGCCGAGGATCAGGCCAAGCGGCGCAAGCAGGTTTTCCTGCGCGACTGGCAGGCGAAGCTCGATGCGTTCCTCGAGTTCAACGAGCGCGCCATCCTGCCCGATGCCGGCACGGTCAGCCGCGATCAGGCGGATGGCCATGCCGAGGCCGAGTACGAGCGATTTGCCGCCCGCCGCCGTGCCGAGATCGAAGCGCAGGCCGAGGCGGACGCCTTTCGACAGCTCGAAACCGAGGTGAAGAGCCTACCCAAACCGAAGAAGCCGAAACCACCGAAGGGGTGAGCGGGTGGCATCGGTCGATACCGTCGACACATTCGCCGGATATGTCGATTCATGGGCGGGAAATCGACACGTTGGCGCGGACCTGTCGAAAAACTGCCCGGAAATGAACCCATCGGGCTGAGGCGAGCCGCAGCCTTGCAGCGGCGTGGCTTTTCACCCTTGCTCGCGTGCGCAAGCCCTTCACCCGCCCCATGAACGAAGCCGAGACTCGCGCCGAACACATCGACCCCGCATTGCGCGCGGCGGGTTGGGGCGTGGTCGAGGGCAGCCGCATCCGGCGCGAGTACCCGATCACCCTCGGGCGACTTGAGGGCGGCGGCCGGCGCGGCAAGCCGCTCACCGCCGACTACGTGCTGGAGTACCGCAACACCCGGCTCGCCGTGGTCGAGGCCAAGGCGTGGGACTGCCCGCTGACCGAAGGCGTCGCCCAGGCAAAGAACTACGCCGGCAAACTGGCGCTTCGCTTCGCCTACGCGACCAACGGTCAGGGCGTGTACGGGATCGATATGCAGGAAGGGCGCGAGGCGGCGACGGGGTCAGCCACCAGGCCGGACCCCGCGTGCGCCGAGCCGATGCGTTTTCCGAGCCCGGAAGAACTTTGGCGCGCGACGGCTCCGACCCCTTCGACAGGCTCAGGGGCCGCAGGTGATACAAGATTGGGGGATTCCACGGTCAGTGAGCCTGTCGAACTGGCCGAACGGTGGCGCGAACGTTTCGCCCTCGTGCCATTCGAGGACAAAGGCGGTTCTCATCCGGGCCGCTACTACCAGGACATCGCCGTCGAGCGCGTGCTCGCGGCGGTGGGCGAGGGGCGGAAGCGCGTGCTGCTCACGCTCGCGACCGGCACGGGCAAGACCTTCATCGCATTCCAGATCGCGTGGAAACTCTTCCATGCCCGCTGGAATCTGGCTTCGGCAAGCTCAGCCACCGGGATGGGTGACCGCCACCCGCGCATCCTGTTTCTGGCCGACCGCAACATCCTCGCCGATCAGGCGTACAATGCGTTTTCCGCCTTTGAGGAGGACGCTCTCGTGCGCATCGCGCCCGACGCCATCCGCAAGAAGGGCCGCGTGCCGACCAACGGCAGCCTGTTCTTCACGATCTTCCAGACGTTCATGTCGGGGCCGCCGGGCGCCGATGGCCAGCCGTCGCCGTACTTCGGGGCCTACCCGCCGGACTTTTTCGACTTCATCGTGATCGACGAGTGCCACCGCGGCGGGGCCAACGACGAGAGCGAGTGGCGCGCGATCCTCGAGTACTTCGCGCCGGCCGTGCAGCTCGGCCTCACCGCCACGCCCAAGCGCGACATCAACGGTGACACCTACGCCTATTTCGGCGAACCGGTTTACATCTACTCGCTCAAGGAGGGCATCAACGACGGCTACCTGACGCCGTTTCGTGTGCGGCAAATCACCACCTCGCTCGACGAGTATGTGTACACGCCGGGCGACATCGTCGTCACGGGCGAGGTCGACGAGGGCCGGCGCTACACCGAGCCGGAGTTCAACCGCACCATCGTGATCGACGAGCGTGAGAAGAAGCGCGTGGCGCTTTTCATGGGCATGATCGACCCGCAGGAAAAGGCGCTGGTTTTCTGTGCCACGCAGGAGCACGCGCTCGCCGTGCGCGACTACATCAACCAGCTCAAGACGAGCAAGGACGCCAACTATTGCCACCGCGTGACGGCCGACGACGGCGAGCTTGGCGAGCAGCACCTGCGCGATTTCCAGGACAACGAGAAGAGCAGCCCGCTCATTCTCACGACCTCGCGCAAGCTCTCGACCGGTGTGGATGCCCGCAACGTGCGCGCCATCGTGCTGCTGCGGCCGGTGCACTCGATCGTCGAGTTCAAGCAGATCATCGGCCGCGGCACGCGTCTCTACGACGGCAAGGACTACTTCACGATCTACGACTTCGTGAAGGCGCACCAGCACTTCAGCGATCCCGAGTGGGATGGCGAACCGCTCGCGCCCGAGCCTCCGCCGCCCCCGCGTGGGCCGGGCGGAGAGGAGGAGCCGCGGCGTGGCCCCATCGAGCCACCGCCGCCGCCGGAGCGGTTGCAGATCAAGCTTGCCGATGGGAAGGCGCGCACGATCCAGCACATGGCGGTGACGACGTTCTGGCATCCCGACGGCACGCCGATGTCGGCCCAGCAGTTTCTGGAAATGCTCTTCGGCCAGTTGCCCGAGTTTTTCCACGACGAGGCCGAGCTGCGACGGCTCTGGAGCGCGCCCGACACGCGGGCCAGGTTGCTCGATGGCCTGGCCGAAAAGGGCTTTGGCCGTGCGCAACTGCGCGAGATGCAGCGGATCATCGACGCGGAGAATAGCGACCTGTTCGACGTGCTGGCGCATGTGGCCTACGCGTTGCCGCCACTGTCTCGGGAGACCCGAGCGGCCAAGGCGAAGGTCGCCATCAGTACGCACTTCAACAGCCGGCAGCAGGTGTTTCTCGATTTCGTGCTCTCGCACTACGTGGATGAAGGTGTGGACGAGCTGGAGCAGGCAAAGCTCTCGCAACTGCTGCGCCTGCGCTACCACGACTCGATCGCCGATGCGGTGGCCGATTTGGGCCGCCCAGACGAGATCGGCCACGCGTTCGCCGGATTTCAGCGGTACCTTTATTCGGCCGAAGTGGCCTGAACGGCCTCTCCGGTTTGTTGCTGGGTACAAAAACGCCCCGGGGCGGTCGGGGCGTGGAGCGTGTGGTGCGGGCGCTCAGAGGGCGCCGGCGTTTTTCGCGAGGTAGTCGGCGACGCCCTTGGGGCTGGCGGTCATGCCGGGTTTCCCCTTTTGCCAGTTGGCCGGGCAGACTTCGCCGTGTGACTCGTGAAATTGCAGCGCATCGACGAGGCGCAGGGCTTCGTCGACATTGCGGCCGAGCGGGAGGTTGTTGATGTGCGCCGATTGCACGATGCCGGCTTTGTCGATCAGGAAGGTGCCGCGCAGGGCGACGCCGCCGGGCAGCAGCACGCCAAAGGCGCGTGCGATGTCCTTGGTGATGTCGGCGACCATGGGGAATTGGACCTGGCCGAGTCCGCCCTTATCGACGGGTGTATTTTTCCATGCGAGGTGGGTGAAGTGAGAGTCGACGGAGACGGCCACGACTTTGACGTTCTTCTCCTTGAACTGAGCGAGGCGGTGGTCGTGCGCGAGGATTTCGGACGGGCACACGAAGGTGAAGTCGAGCGGGTAGAAGAAGACCAGGCCGTAGTGTCCGGCGAGGTAGGACTTGAGGTTGAACTGCTCGACGATCTCGTTGTTGGGCATGACGGCCGCGGCGGTGAAGTCGGGCACGGGTTGGGTGACGAGGGAGGTCGGGCTGTTGGTGGCGGGTGCGTTGCTCATAGATAAGAGAGGGCCAAGGAAGTCGGACGGCGGCGGCGCGCAAACGAGCGCCCCATTTTTCGGCTGCAGGAGACGGCTGGTATTTTCACGTAGCGCCGCCGCTCCGCGAAAGTGCACCGGGCGGCAAAATACGTCGACGCATCGGGGCCGGGACTCTCTTCTGGGCGCGTTTAGGAAACCCCATCCCCTCATGTCGTTCCTTCGTCGTGTCCTGTCCGCGCCCGGTTGCGGCCGTCTCGTTTCTTGGCTGTTGGCTGCCGTTTTTTGCGCGTGCCCTGCGTGGGTACGAGCACAGACCTTCACCGTGACGCCCGAGCGGGCTTCGGCGATTTACATTCCCGGCGAGACGATCCGTTGGGAGGTGGCCGTGGCCGGTTCGGCGACGATGGGCAGTCCCAAATATAAGGTGAAGTCGGGTGGCCTCGACGTGCCCAGTTGGACGCCGCTCACGTTGACGAATGGCAAGGCGACGGTCTCGACGATGGCCGGCACGACACCGGGCTGGGTGTTGCTCGAGGTACAGGGTACCAACACGAGTAGTGCCACGGTGACGGGTTACGGCGGCGCATTGATTTCTCCCGAGCAGATCACGCCTGCTTCGACGGCGCCGGCGGACTTTGACGCGTTTTGGGTGGATAAACTGGCGCAGCTGGCGGCGGTGCCGATGAACGCGGTCGTCACGCCCGGCACGGCCACTCGGAGTGGCGTCGAGTACTCGCTGGTGACGATGGACAACATCAACGGCACGCACATCCGCGGCCAGCTCGCCCGGCCGGCCTCCGGCACGAAGTTTCCCGCGGTGATCGTGTTTCAATGGGCCGGCGTGTACGGGCTCGAAAAAGACTGGGTGGAGTGGCGCGCCGCCAATGGCTGGCTGGCGCTCAACATCCAGGCTCACGACATCGCCGTCACTGAGTCCGCCTCGTACTACACCGATTTGGACAAGGGCGCGCTCAGCGGGTATTACCGCATCGGCAATGAGGATCGCGAGACCAGCTATTTTCTGCGCATGTACCTCGCGTGCTATCGCGCGGTCGAGTACCTCGCCTCGCGCGACGATTGGGACGGCCGGACGATTGTGGTGACGGGCGCCAGTCAGGGCGGGCAGCAGTCGCTCGTGGCGGCGGCGCTCAATCCCCGCGTCACTGCAGTCGTTGCCGAGGTGCCGGCGGGCAGCGACCAGTGGGGCCCTGATGTCGGTCGACTCGCCAGTTTCCCCACCCAGCTTTCGCAGGCTTGGGACCGCGATCTCGCAAAGGTGCGCCAGGCTTGCCTCTACTTCGACGTCGTCCACTTCGCGCCGAAGATTCATTGCCCGACGCTGATCGGAGCCGGCTTGATCGACACGGTCGTGCCGCCGCCGGGCCTGTACGCTTCCTACAACCAAATCCCAGGCGGTAAGGAGATCGTGCCGATGCCGAAGGCGGATCATCAGGTCGGGCACGATGCCTACTCGACCCGCGCCACCGCGTGGCTCAACGAGATCAAGGCCGCGCAGCCGCCGACCATCGCGACGGGACCGGTCTCCGCGAGCACGTATGTGGGGCGTAGTGTCGAGTTCTCCGTGGCTGCGTCCGGGGGCACGGTTTACAGTTATCAGTGGAAACGCGATGGCGTGGCCATCGCCGGCGCGACGACCGACCGCTTGCAGGTGACGGAGCCTGCAGTCGGCTCCTTCTCGTACACCGTCGAGGTGCGCAGTCTCGGTGGCAGCGTCGAAAGCGCTCCGGCGGTTCTGACGGTGACGAAGCCCACACTGACCGTGCGGGCGGACGACAAGGCCAAGGTGGTCGGCGCGGTCAACCCGGTGCTTTCCTGCACTTATTCCGGATGGATCGATGATGATTCCGTGGCCTCGCTCGCCTCGCTGCCGACGCTCTCCACGCCCGCGACGACGGCCAGCCCCGTTGGCACCTACCCGATTACCTTGAGTGGAGGAGCCGATGAGACCTACGCGCTCGTGCTGGAGCCGGGCACGTTGACAGTCGTCGCGAGCGCAGTGGCACCGACGGTCGAAACCTCACCCGCGGGGGTGACGGCGACGGCCGGCCGGGGGGCACGTTTTTCCGTCGCGGCCAACAGCACGGTGACGCTCGCCTACCAATGGGAGTACTCGGCGGATGGCGGCGCGACCTGGGGCGTGGCGCCCGAGGGACCGGAGTTTCTCGGCACGGAGACGTCGACGCTCACGGTGCGCACGGCGCCGCTTGCGATGCACGGCTATCAATTTCGCTGCGTGATTTCCGATGGTGCCAATCCCGCGGTGACGAGCGCCGTGGCGGCGCTCTCGGTCAAGTGGAGCCAGTTCGCGGCGCTCTCGGCGCGTGCGCCGGCGGGGACGGGCGAGCAGACGCTGATCCTTGGCTTCGTGTTTGCCGGTGGCGGAAAGCCGACGCTGGTGCGCGGTGTGGGGCCGGGCATCTCCACGGTGAGCGGGTACATGATGGATCCACAGTTGCGAGTGTACACGTCGGGGAGCGTCGAGGTGGCGAGCAACGACGACTGGCCTGGCTCCCAGGAGTTGATGGACGCGTTTGTGCAAACGGGCGCGGGAGCACTCGATCCTGCCTCGAAGGACGCGGCGCTGCTCCAAAATCTGACGGGCAACGTATACACGGCCCATGTAAGCGGGGCGAATGGCACGACCGGCGTGGCGCTGGCGGAGGCGTACGACGCGGATTTTTCCGACAAGACGAAGCGCCTCACGGCGCTTTCGGTGCGCAATCAGGTGGGCGTGGACGATGCGATCCTGATCGCAGGTTTTGTGATCGCGGGCGATGCGCCGAAGCAGGTGATCGTGCGAGGTGTCGGCCCGGGCATTTCGTCGGTGAGCGGTTATTTGAGGGATCCGCAGTTGCAGGTGTGGAAGCTGGGTGCGGCGGTGGCCCCTGATCCGGCTAAGTGGGAGTTGGTCGGCGAGAATGACGACTGGGATCACTCGCCTGCGACGGCGGCGTTGTTCAAGGCCGCGAGCATGGGCGAACTGGGCAACGACTCGAAGGACGCGGCCTTGGTGCTGACGCTGGATCCCGGCATCTACACGGCGCAGGTGAGCGGTGTCGGGCGCACGACTGGTGTCGGCCTCGCCGAAATCTACGAAATGCCGTGATTCGCTCCGAGACGCCTTCGCCGGCCTTGGATGCCGTGCGGTGAGTGGGCGTAAAAAAGCGCCGGCGAAAACGTCGGCGCTTGGTGCTAAATGAGAGGGACGCGGCAGCCGCTTATTTGAGGGCGGCCCAGACGCGCTGGACGTCGTCGTGGTCTTCGAGTGCTTGGAGGAACTCGCCGACCTCGGCGCGCGCAGTATCGTCGAGCTCGGGGAACATCTTGGCGACGTAGCCGATTTCGGCCGTGATGACGGACCAGCCATTTTGTTTGAGCCAGGTGGCGGCGCCGTGGATGGCGGTGCGGTCGGTGAGGAAGCGCGCGCCGGTGGCCTCCTCGGGCACGTCGTCGTTTTGCGCGTGGGAGAGGGGTTCGAATTCGTTGGCGCCCGCCTCGATGGCGGCCGCTTCCAGATCGGGACTCGCTGCGGTCGTGTGGGCCTCGACGATGCCGACGTGGTCGAATAGGAATTTGTTGCTGCCGCTCGCGCCGAGAATGCCGCGCTTGAAGAGCACGCGGATTTCGCCGGCCGTGCGGTTGTTGTTATCGGTCATCACTTCGACGATGACGGGCACTTTGTGCGGGGCGTAGCCTTCGAAAACGATGTGATCGAGGACCATGCCTTCGCCGCCGATGCCGGCGCCTTTTTTGATGGCGCGCTCGATGACGTCGCGGGTGACGCTCTGCTTTTTCGCCTTTTCGACGGCGGCGAAGAGGCGCGCGTTGGCCTCAAGCTCAGGACCGCCGAGCTTTGCTGCGACGGTGATTTCTTTGACGATTTTGCCGACCATCTGCCCCTTTTTGAGGTTAACGATCGCGCGTTTAGCGTGGAGCCACTGACGTCCCATAGTGCGTGGGGAGCTTGCGGGTCGGAGGCCGGTCGGCAATGCGGAAGAACGGCGCCGGTCAGGATTTAATTGCCCGGCGTGCAAACTCGCGCCGGGCCTGGTCTAGCTGGACAACGGCGTTTTGCACCGAGTCGGCCGCCTGGGCGGAAATGTGGCGAATGTCTTGCAAGAGCACGGAGAGGGTCGCGCGCATGATCTGGAGATCCTGGTCGATCACTTCGCGGGAGAGCGGAATGGGGCGGTTGTTCATGCTCGGTTTCAGACGCGCGCCGGCCCGGAATGTTTCCTGCGTTGCGGCGAGGTCGGGTGCCGGCGGGGCCGAATTGTACCGTTGTGAAAAACGCCGTGGTGCGGACTGCGCCGGGGGCGCCTCCGAAACCGAGAGTTGCGCCCGGCGTTTTTGCCCGCTCCAATGGCGCGCTCGTTATTTTTCACCTAATCCGACTCTGAGCTTATGAAGCCTACGGTAAAACCGGTTAATCCTAACTTCTCTTCTGGTCCGTGCTCGAAACGCCCGGGCTACGCGCTGAGCGCGCTGCCGTCCGATATCCTCGGTCGTTCCCATCGCTCCAGCTTGGGGAAGTCCCGGCTCGCCAAGGCGATCACCGAGACCAAGAGCATCCTCGGCGTGCCCGCCGATTATCGTGTGGGCATCGTACCCGCCTCCGACACGGGCGCCTTTGAGATGGCCATGTGGTCGATGCTCGGCGCGCGCGGCGTGGACGTTTTCCACTGGGAATCGTTTGGCGAAGGCTGGCTGACCGACATCCGCAAGCAGCTCAAGTTGACGGATGTCCGCGAGTTCAAGGCCCCCTATGGCCAGCTCCCCGACATGGCGCAGTACGACGGCGCCCGCGACTGCGTCTTCACCTGGAACGGCACGACCGGCGGCGTGAAGCTGCCCAATGCCGACTGGATTCCCGACAACCGCCAGGGCCTGACGCTGTGCGACGCCACGAGCGCCGCCTTTGCGATGGACCTCCCGTGGCCCAAGCTCGATGTCGTGACCTTCTCGTGGCAGAAGGTGCTCGGTGGCGAGGGCGCGCACGGCATGCTGGTCCTCTCCCCGCGCGCGGTGGAGCGTCTCAAGACCTACAAACCCGCCTGGCCGCTCCCGAAGATTTTCCGCATGACCAAGGGTGGCGAGCTGCTGGAGGAGATTTTCGAAGGCTCCACGATCAACACGCCCTCGATGCTGGCCAACGAGGACTACCTCGACGCGCTTGCCTGGGCCAAGTCGATCGGCGGTCTGCCGGGCCTCATCAAGCGCAGCGAGGCCAACCTGGCCGTCTTCGAGAAGTTCGTCTCCACGCGCCCGTGGATCCGCTTCCTCGCCGAGAAGAAGGAGCAGCGCTCCAACACCTCAGTCTGCTTCACGCTCGATCTCACCCCTGACCAGGTGAAGAAGATGGTGAAGCTCCTCGAATCCGAGAAGGCCGCCTTCGACTGCGGCGCCTACAAGGACGCCCCGGCCGGTCTGCGCTTCTGGTGCGGCGCCACCGTCGAGACCTCGGACATCGAAAAGGTGCTTCCGTGGATCGACTGGGCCTACGCCGAAGTGAAGAAGGCCTGAGCCTCTCTCGCTCCAAATAAAAACGCCCGGACATTCCGGGCGTCGTTTTCACAGCGGCCACGCCGAAAAGGTGTGGCCGCTTTGTTTTGGCTCGTGGCGGCGTTACTCCGCCGGCTCGGCGCCAGACTCCTCAGTTTTCGCCAGCGTGGGCTCAAGCTTCTGGCTCTTCAGCCGGATGCCTGCGAGTTTGCTGAGGACGAGGGCAACGTGCTCCGTGGAGACGTCGACGATCGAGTGGCGCTGGTGGATGTCGATCGCGCCGACGATGCTCGCCGGCAGGCAGGTGACGCCGGCGATCTTGCCAACGAGGTCGGCGGGCGTGACGAGCTGCTTGCGGCCGATGTTGAAGAAAATCGGTGTCTTGCCCGGCTCACGGCCGGTGCGTGCGGGGCGCTCGTACTTTTGCTTGCTGCGCGTGCGGGTGCCCGTGGCAGGCGCAGGCGCCTCGGGTGCTTCGCCTGAATCGTCGGCGTCGTAGGCGGGCGCAGGTCTCTCGGCGTGCGCGGGGGCGGAGGCCTTGACGGAGGATTTCGGCGCCGGCGTGTCGGCCATGTAGCCGTCGGTTTTGGCGGCGGCGGTGGTGCCCTGGCCCTGGAGGATGTGGATCAACGCGGAGGCGATGTCGGTGCTCGCGTAGCCCTGCTCCAGCAGGCGGTCGATCATGCGCTCCTGTTTGCGGAACTCGCCCGAGTCGAGCGTGGCGCGGAGTTTCTCAAAGAAGACGTTTTCGCGGGCCTCTTCGACCTGGTCGAGCGAGGGGATGTTTTCGCGGCGGATCTTGAGCTTCGCGAAATGGACCATGCTCTGGAGTTTGTAGAGCTCGCGACCGGAGACGAAGGTGAACGCCTTGCCGGATTTGCCGGCGCGGCCGGTGCGGCCGATGCGGTGCGTGTAGTCCTCGGCGTCGTTGGGCAGGTCGAAGTTGAAGACGACTTCGAGGTCGTCCACGTCGAGCCCGCGTGCGGCGACGTCGGTGGCGACGAGGAATTCGAAGCCGCGCTTGCGGAACTTATCCATCACGCGGTCGCGCTGCGCCTGGCTGATGTCGCCGTGCAGTCGGTCCACGGCGTAGCCGCGCGCGTGCAGGTGCTCATCGAGGTCGTCGACCATGATCTTCGTGCTGCAAAAGATGATGCCGTAGCGGAAGTCGTGGAGGTCGATGATGCGGGTGAGCGCTTCGAGTTTCGAGCGGCGGTCCACCTCGAAGTAAACCTGATCGACCTGCGGGGCGTTTTGCGCGAGCGCCTCGATCTTGATCCAGGCCGGGTCGCGGCTGTAGCGGCGGATGAGCTCCTGAATCATGCGCGGCATGGTGGCCGAGAAGAAGAGAAGCTGGCGCTGCTCGGGCACGGCGGAGAGGATGTGCTCGATGTCTTCGCGGAAACCCATGTCGAGCATGCGGTCGGCCTCGTCGAGGATCACGAGTTTGAGCTGGTTGAGGCGGAGCGTGCCGCGCTCCATGTGGTCCATGATGCGGCCGGGCGTGCCGATGACGATCTGCGCGCCGGCTTCGAGGGCGCGGAACTGCCGCTCGTAGGATTGCCCGCCGTAGATCGGCACCGCGTGGATGCCGCGCTTGAAGGCGGCGAGCTTGGCCGATTCCTCGGCGTCCTGCACGGCGAGTTCGCGCGTGGGGCAGAGGATGAGCACCTGCACGGCCTTTACGTGCGGATCGGTGCGCTCGATCGCGGGGATGGCAAAGGCGGCCGTTTTACCGGAACCGGTCGAGGACTGGCCAACGACATCGCGTCCGGAAAGAATGGTGGGAATGACAGCGGACTGGATGGGCGAAGCCTCTTCAAAGCCCATCTTGTCGACGGCCTTGAGGAGCTCGGGCGAGAGGCCGAGTTCGGTGAAACGGAGTTTTTCCATGAGGCAGGGTTGCTGAAATGCCGGCGAAAGCGGAGACAATTCTCCACGGGCGCCAGTTGGCCCGGCTCGGGGCGTCGGCGGAACTGCCGGCGTTTCATCCACGAATCGGCACGAATGGCCACGAATGCGGGCGGCGTGGGGCGAGTGGCGAGGTGGTGTGTCGGCCGGCCTTTGGCTTTTGACTCGCGTTTGGCGGGCGGTGCGCCGGGCATGGGAGCATGCCATTTCAAAAACTCGGGCTTTCGCCCAATGTCCTACGCGGCGTGCAGGCCATGGGCTACACCGACCCGACGCCGATTCAGTTGCGCGCGATCCCGGTGGTGTTGTCCAAACGCGATCTGATCGGCTCCGCCCAGACGGGCACGGGTAAGACGGCGGCGTTTGCGCTGCCGGTGCTCACGCTGCTCGGTGCGCATCAGGCCAAGGGGCCGCGCGTGCTCGTGCTCGAGCCGACGCGCGAGCTCGCGGCGCAGGTGGAGACATCGTTCCGCGATTGCGGGCGCTTCACGGACATCCGTGCGACGGTGCTGCACGGTGGTGTGGGCTACGGCAAACAGCGCAGCGAGATCGGCGCGGGTACGGACATCGTCGTGGCGACGCCGGGTCGCCTGCTGGACTTTTTGCAAGAGGGCACGCTGAAGCTCGACGGGCTCCAGATTCTCATCCTCGACGAGGTGGACCGCATGCTCGACATGGGCTTCATCCACGACGTGAAACGCGTGCTCCAGCGCTGCCCGAAGGAGCGGCAGACGTTGTTCTTTTCGGCGACGGTGCCGCCGGAGATCGCGCAGATCGCGTCGTTTGCACTGCGCAACCCGGAGCGCGTCGAGATCGGCGTGGCGCGGACGGTCAATAAGTCGGTGTCGCACGCGGTCTATCCGGTGCCGCAGGCGAAGAAGTTCGACCTGTTGCTGGCGCTGCTCACGCAGACCGATTTCGACTCGATCCTGGTTTTCTCGCGCACGAAGCACGGCGCGGACCGCATCGCGCGCAAGCTGAAGGCCGCCGGCCACACCGTGGCGGTGCTGCACGCCAACCGTTCGCAGAACCAGCGCGTGGAGGCGTTGGATGGATTTAAGAAGGGCCGCTACGAAGTGATGGTGGCGACGGATATTGCCGCGCGCGGCATCGATGTCGCTGGCGTCTCGCACGTGATCAACTACGACGTGCCGGCCAACCCGGAGGACTACGTGCACCGCATCGGCCGCACGGGGCGCGCGGCGGCGGAGGGCGACGCCTTCACGCTCGCGACGCCGGAGGAGGAGAGCGACATCCGCGCGATTGAGCGCTTCATCGGGCAGAAGATTCCGCAGCAGCGGCTCGAAGGTTTCGACTATCATGCGCCGGCGGTGCAGACGCCGCGCTCGACGTTTCAGGTGCAGCCCGGACGGGGTGGGCAACCTGGCCCGTCGCGCGGAGGCCAGCGTGGTCACGCGGGCGGTCGCGGTCACTCGCCGCGTTCGCACGGTGGTGGCGGTGGGCAGCGTTCGCAGGCGTCCTCGCAGCCGAGGCCGGCTCAGTCGGGCGGCGGGAAACCGCATGCGCCAGCGCCAGAGTCGCGTCCGGCGCCGAAGCCGATGGCATCGACACCGGGCGGAGCCAGCACGGCGAAACAAACGCCGCGCACGGGCTTGGTGCGTGGGCGTTGGCGTCCGAGCGCGCGCTGAGCGCTCCACGCCGTTTTTGTGCCTCTTTTAACTGAACCACCGAGGCACGGAGGGCTCGGAGAATGTTTGAGGGGCGGCGAAACGCGTACGCGTTCCGCTACCGAGGTCGTGTGTAGCGGAGGCCGTGAGGCCTTCGCTTCCCGCCGGGCTCGTTTCCGTGCCCTCGGTGTCACCGTGGTTCAACCGATCACTGGATACCGAGCGCGGCCGGGAGGTCGTCGCGGTTGACGACCCACGGATGGGCGAGGAGCTCGCGGGTGTGGAGATTGGAGGCGAGGCTCCAGTTGTCGTCCCAGCACATGAAGAAAGTGGAGCGAGGGAAGTGCTTCATGATGCCGTCGATGAAGCGGCGGTAGTCGTAGTCGCCGGGAGGATTTTTGGACCCGAATGGACCGTACTCGGTAAAGCCAAGTGGCTTTTTGATCTTCGCGAGTGCCGGATAGCCGTGGATGCGCTTGGGGTTGATGTGGTCGGTGTAGGCGTCGAAGCCGACGATATCCACGCAGTCGTCGCCGGGGTAGTAGTCGGCGGTGTTGTCCATGTGGTTGGGGCCGTAAACCCAGAGGAGGTTGTCGAGCCCCTTGGTCGTGGTGAAGTAGTCGAACATGTGGCGCCAGAGCCGGACGAAGGCGGCGGGTTTTTTGGCGCCCCACCAGAACCAGTCGCCGTTCATCTCGTGAAAGGGGCGCCAGAGGACGACGGCTCCGGCGGCGCGCAACTCCTGGAGCCCGGCCGCGACCTCGTCGAGCTGGTGCATCCAGCGTGCGTGCGCAGGCGTGCCGGGCTGGAGCAGCGTGTCGAGGTCGACTCCCTTGTCGCGCAGGCCGTAGTCGGCGGGGTTGGCGGGATTGTAGAGGTGGGCGCTGACGGTGACGATGCCGCCGGCGCGCGCGTACGCGAGGGCGACGCGGTTGGGGATGGTGGTTTCGAGGCTTATCGTGCTGCCGTTGAAGTTGGCGTAATCGACGCCGATGATCGCGGGCCACTGGCCGGTCTTGGCGTGGATCTGATCCATGAGGGCGAGTTGCGCGCCGGGGCCGAAGCCGACGAACTGGCCGGAGAGCAGGCGCTTTTCGGTGCGCGGCTCCAGGCCGACGATAAAGTCGAGGGTGGCGCGGGTGCGTGGCGTGGCGTCTGGGTTGACCGGAGTGAGGGCGTGCATGGCAGTGGAAAGAGTGAGGAAGAGTGTGAGAAGGGTTTGGGGAAAGAGTTGCATGATTTGTATCTCGGCCGGATTGGGCGGACCCTTGGCGGAGCCGTGCATTTCGCGACGGCGTAGTTTCTCGTACATGTGAGCAATCCGGGCTGGTGGGAGTGCAAAATCGCCAGGGCTTAAGGGAAAATTTTCTCTGGTAGGCGGCGGAAAGTACCGTTTAGGGTCTCTGTTTCCCCAATGAAGCACTTCCTGAAAGAGACCGACTTTACGCCCCGTGAATTGGGCGAAGTCTTCGCGCTTACCCGAGACCTGAAGCAGCAGCGCGGACGGCAGCCGCAGACCGCGCTGGCCGGGCAGACGTGGGCTTTGATTTTCTCCAAATCTAGCACCCGCACGCGTGTTTCATTCGAGGTGGGCGTGCACGAGCTGGGCGGCAATCCGCTGTTTTTGAACCGCAACGACATCCAGCTCGGACGGGGCGAGACGATCGAGGACACTGCGAAGGTGCTGTCGCGTTTCGTGCATGGGCTGATCGTGCGCACGTACGACCACAGCGATGTGGAGCGGCTGGCGGCGGCGGGCTCGATCCCGGTGATCAACGCCCTCACGGATTTTTCGCATCCCTGCCAGATTTACACGGATGCCTTTACGATGGCCGAGCGCTGGACGGCGCCGGGCGGAGATCTGCTGGCGTCGCTCAAGGGCCGCAAGATCGCGTTCCTCGGCGATACGGCGTGCAACATGGCCAACTCGTGGGTGCTCGGCGCCAATCTGTTCGGCATGAAGATCTCGCTCGCGGGCCCCAAGGGCTTCGAGCCGGGCGCCGATCTCGATGCGCTGCTCGCCAAAGAGGGCTTCTCGGGCGGTTACCAGTTCACCACCGATCCGTTCGAGGCGGTGAAGGATGCCGATGTCGTTTACACCGATGTCTGGGTGAGCATGGGCAAGGAGGAGGAGTCGCGTGAGCGCATCCGCCTGATGTCGCCGTACTCGGTGACGGGAAAACTTTTCGCCGCGGCCAAGCCCGATGCCTACTTCATGCACTGTCTGCCCGCCCATGCCGGCGAGGAAGTGCAGCAGGAGGTGCTCGATAACCCGCGCTCGATCATTTTCGACCAGGCAGAAAATCGCCTGCACACGCAGAAGGCGATCATGGTCATGCTGGCCAAGGCTGCCGCGGCTTCGCGTCGCTGAGGCGCAAAAAAGCACCCGCAGCGAACTGCGGGTGCTGATGTTTCTGGTGATCGTGCCCCGGATCAGGGGACGATCACGTAGATATAGCCGTCTGACCGTGCGCGGAAGTTGCCCGAGCTGAGGTCCCCGTCGTCGATCAATGCGTCGAGCTCCTGCATCTGCGCGGCGTCGGCCATGGGTTGATAGACGGAGATGCCGGCCGTGCAGCCGAATTGCTGGTAATCCCAGTCCCATTGGCCGCCGACAGGCGTGTTGCGCGCGCCTAACCCGCTTGGCAGGTACTCCGCCAGGCCCGCTGGAAACGAGCCGGGGAAACCGTCTTCGGGGTACGCGCTTTGCTCCATGATGTACTGTTCGGCGGCACCACGAATCTGGCGCAGATCGTTGGCGAAGGTTTTGTTTTGGACGTTACGGCGGATCCGCTGGAAGGCGGGGACTGCCATGGCTGCGAGGAGACCGATGATCACGACGACGATCATGATCTCCACGAGGGTGAAGCCCTGCGTGCCCAAAAGGCGGCGACAAGGATCGTGCGTGGTTGGAGAGTTCATGGGGAGGCACTGACATGGGTATAATGATGGAATAATATTCAGAACTGACGCCTCTGAGGATATCTCGCGGCAGAGGGACCGCAATCGGCCAGTTATCAACTCAGGGTAAAAGGCGCTGCCCCAGATTTGCTTTGCGCGGACCGGCCGGATGGGCCAATCCTGCTCACTCTTTTACCTATGAAAATCGTGCTCGCTTACTCCGGAGGCCTCGACACCTCCGTCATCGTCAAGTGGTTAAAGGAAACCTACGACGCCGAGATCGTGACCTTTGCCGCGGACATCGGCCAAGAGGAAGAGCTGAAGGGCTTGGCCCAGAAGGCAAAGAAGACCGGCGCCTCCAAGCACTACACGCTGGACCTCGTGGATGAGTTCGCGAGCGACTTCATCTACCCGATGATCCGCGCCAACGCGATCTACGAGAGCCAGTACTACCTCGGCACCTCGATCGCCCGCCCGCTCATCGCCAAGGCCCAGATCGAAATCGCCAAGAAAGAAAAGGCCGACACCGTCGCGCACGGCGCCACCGGCAAGGGCAACGACCAGTGCCGCTTCGAGCTGTCCTACATGGCGCTCGCCCCCAATCTCCAGATCATCGCCCCGTGGAAGATCGACACGTTCCGCGACCTGTTCCCTGGCCGCGCCGAGATGATCGCCTACTGCCAGGAGCACAAGATCCCCGTCGAGGCTTCGCTCAAGAAGCCGTACTCGATGGATCGCAACCTGCTCCACATCTCCTACGAAGCCGGCATCCTTGAGGATCCGTGGTTCGACCCGACGACCAAGGAGAACAAGGGCATGTTCAAGCTCTCCGTCTCCCCGGAAGACGCGCCGAACAAGCCCGAGTACGTCGAACTCGATTTCGTCCAGGGCAACTGCGTCGCCGTAAACGGCAAGAAGATGACGCCCGCCGGCGTGCTCAAGACCCTCAACGCCCTCGGCGGCAAGCACGGCATCGGCCGCGTCGACCTCGTTGAAAACCGCTTCGTCGGCATGAAGTCGCGCGGCGTGTACGAGACTCCGGGTGGCACGATCCTCATGCAGGGTCACCGCCAGGTCGAGACGCTGACGATGGACCGCGAGGTCATGCACCTGCGCGATAGCCTCGTGCCGAAGTACGCCGAGCTCGTTTACAACGGCTTCTGGTTCGCGCCCGAGCGCGAGTGCATCCAGGCGTTCATCGACAAGAGCCAGGAGTGCGTCACCGGCACCGTCCGCCTCAAGCTCTACAAGGGCAACATCATCACCTGCGGCCGCAAGTCGAAGTACTCCCTGTACGACATGAACGTCGCTTCGATGGAAGGCGTGAAGAGCTGGTACAACCAGAGCGACGCCACCGGCTTCATCCGCCTCAACGGCCTGCGCCTGCGCGCCCGCCATTTCGCTCAGGGCGGTCCGAAGCTCTGATCGAACGTTTGTCTTTCGAGCCGCGTCCACTTCCGGACGCGGCTTTTTTATGAACCAAGCGGTCGGTGTCCGGATGAGCCGGGGCTCTCCCCGGGCGTTTATTCCAGTGCGGCGAGCAGTTCTGGAGCCGGCTCACCGACGCTGCACACGGTTTCTCCCGGCACCCATTTGCCCTCGACGAGCAGGCGTATCGGAGTCTCGGGCACTCCGCGCTCGCCTGCCTGGAAGATACTGATCAACAGCTCGACGGCGCGCGCGCCGATCATGCGCTCCTGTTGGTCGATTCCCGCCCAGCGCGGCTGCTGGGTGCGTGAAAGTGTTGCCAGGCTGATGTCCTTGCCGACTTTCAGCCCGAGTTGCTCGATCCACGGGACGACTCCTGTGAAGGTGGCGATGATCGCCGTGGGGCGTTCGGTGGCATACCACTTGGCGAAGTGTTTGCTCCATCGGGCCAGGTCGCCTGGCTCTTCCGCTCCTTCGACGAGAAAGAGGGGTACGCGCTGCTTGGGCGGGAGGGCATTTTGGAACACCAGAAACGGCGCCTCGAAATGGTGGACCGTGCGCCGGATCGTGTCGCTGGCCGTCACCATACCGATGCGGTGGTGCCCGGCTTCAATCAGGTGGCGCAGGCAGAGGAGCGTTGAGGCGTGCTGGTCGTTGCAGGCGACATGGAGCCGCGGCGACGCCAGCGAGTAGCCGATGCTCACGCAGGAAAAATCGTCGAGCTCCATGTCGAGCGAGCCGCCGGCCATCGGCTGCGGGGCGAAAAGCAGGCCGCGGATGTTTCGTGCGAGGAGGACTTCGCGGGCGCGTTTTGGCGTCATGCCGCGCTCGCGAAGCCAGAATTCCTCCAATCGGAAGCCCATGCTCTCGGCGTAGGCTTTGGCGCCTTCGAAAAAGCCCTGGATGTAGGTGCGCCCGAAACAGTCCTGGCGTGTGGGGAAATTGTTCACCCAGGCGAGCGTGGAGCGGTAGGCCGGCGGACGCTGTTTGCGCCGGTAGCTGCTCAGCGCCGACAGCATCGGGTCGGGGGTGTAGCCGAGGCGTTCGGCGATGGCGCGGATGCGTGTGCGCTTCTCCGTGGAGACGTAGGTGTCGTTGCTCAGCGCGCGCCAGGCGGTGGAGACGTGGACGTCGGCTTCGCGTGCGACGTCCTTGAGGGTCACTCGGGGTTGCGAGGATGGCGTCGGGGTTTCCATGAAAAAGTTTGCAGACGTTCGCCGTCGCTCCGGCGGATGGCAAGATTTCGCATCAAGATTGTCTGCGAAGGCGCGGCGCCCTACGCCGGTGTCTTAATCCTCGAATTCTGCTCCATGCCCACTTCCGATTTTCTGCATCGCGACTTCCTTCTCACGACTACGTGGGCGCAAAAGCTTTATCACGAGCATGCGGAGGGGATGCCGATCATCGATTACCACTGCCATCTGCCGTCGCAGGAGATCGCGGCCAACCGGCAGTTCGAGAATCTGACACGCATCTGGCTGGCTGGCGACCACTACAAGTGGCGCGGCATGCGCGCCAATGGTGTCGATGAGTCGCTGGTGACGGGCGGCGCGAGCGATCTGGAGAAGTTCAACGCCTACGCGCGCTCCGTGCCGCAGTTCGTGCGCAATCCGCTCTACCTCTGGTCGCACCTGGAGTTGCGCCGCTATTTCGGCATCGAGCAGGTGATCAACGAGACAAGCGCCCCGGCGATCTGGGCGCAGGCCAACGCCCTGCTGGCGAAACCCGAGTTCTCCGTCCACGGCATCCTGACCAAGTCGAAGGTCGCGGCGCTTTGCACGACGGACGACCCCGCTGACAGTCTGGAACACCATGCGGCGGTCGCGAAGTCGGCCCTGAAGACGCGCGTTTATCCGACCTTCCGCCCGGACAAGGCCATGGCGGTGCAGACGCCCGAGCTGTTCAACGCATGGTGCGACCAGCTCGCCGCCCGCGGCGGCCGGAGCGTGGCCGATCTCGCCGATCTACTCTCGGCGCTCGACGAGCGGCACGCGTTTTTCCACTCGCTGGGGGCGCGCGTCTCGGACCACAGCTTTGAGTATATGCCCTTCTCTCCTTGCTCGGAGAAAGAGGCCGCGGGCATTTTCAAACGTGCGCGTGCGGGGCAGGCCGCCAGCGCCGCGGAGTCGGGCCAATTTGCCACGTTCATGATGCTCTTTTTCGGGCGACTCGATGCGAAGCGCGGCTGGACGAAGCAGCTCCACCTCGGGGCCCTGCGCAACAACAGCACGCGGCTGCTCAAGCGCGTGGGCGCGGATGCCGGCGTGGACTCGATCGGTGATTTGCCGCAGGCGCAGACCTTGTCGCGCTACCTCGACGCGCTCGATGTCGAAGGCGCCCTGCCGAAGACGATCCTCTACAACCTCAATCCGGCGGATAACTACACCTTCGCCGCGATGATCGGCAACTTCCAGGACGGCTCCATGCCGGGCAAGATCCAGTTCGGCTCCGGCTGGTGGTTCCTCGATCAGCAGGAGGGCATGGAGTGGCAGCTCAACGCGCTCTCGCAGCTCGGCCTGCTCAGCCGCTTCGTGGGCATGCTCACCGATTCGCGCAGCTTCCTGAGCTACGTGCGGCACGAGTATTTCCGCCGCATCTTGTGCAACCTGCTCGGCGCCGATATCGAGGCCGGCCTCATCCCGGCCGATGAGAAGATGCTCGGCGCGATGGTCGAGGATATCTGCTATCACAACGCCGCGCGCTACTTTGGCCTGGAGCTCGGCCGGTTCTAAACAGAGCGGGCCGCCCCGTGTGGCGAGGCGGCCCGGCGAATGCGGTAAAGTTGTGCCCGGCGTTATTCGGCGGGCGTTTCGCCTGAGGACGGAGCGTCCTTGGCTTTGGCCTGGGCGAGACGCAGCGAGACCTCGTCGGTGTTTTTGGAGACCTCGGTGATGGTCTTGCTGATGTCGTTTGTCGCCTGGACCTGCTCTTTGACGGAGACGGCGATGGCGTTGGCCGTCTGGTGCACGCCCTCGATCGTGGAGCGGATTTGGGTGATCAACCCGGTGACTTGCGCGACGGTGTCCTGCATCTGCTTCATCTCGACGCTGATTTCGTCGGTGGCATGGCGCGTCTCGGAGGCGAGGTTTTTGACCTCGCCGGCGACGACCGCGAAGCCCTGGCCCTGCTCGCCGGCGTGGGCGGCTTCGATGAGTGCGTTGAGCGCGAGCAGATTGGTCTGAAGGGCGACGTTGTTGATCACTTCGACGACACGGTCGACTTTGCCTACGGCGACGTTGAGCTCTTCAAGCGTTTTGGTGATCTGCGCCATACCGGTGACCGCATCGCTGGAGATGCTGGCGGCTTCGTTGGTCTGGCCGGAGATTTCCGTCGTGGTGGCGCTGAGCTCCTCGCAGGCGGCGGCGACACGGCAGACGCTGTCGGCGTTTTCTGCGGCCTGGCCCTGCACGAATAGGATGTTGTTGTGGTGCTCCTGCATCTTGATCCCGGCCTGGTTGATGATGCTGGCGCTGTGATGGTAGGCGCCTTTGAGGCCGCGCAGGAGGATGGGGCGGTGGAAGCGGTCGTTGCTGCAATGCTCCATCGCGGCCGAGGCTTCGCGCACAAACGAGTCGGCCATGTCGAGGGTGGCGTTGATGGCCTGGCACATTTTGCCGAAGTCGGAGCGCGTGCCCATGCCCGTGATGCGGGCTTCAAGATCGCCGGCGGCGGCGCGGCGGCAGATCTCGGCGACCTCGGCGGTGCGGCTGCGCAGGCGCGGACGAAGCGCGCGCCAGACACGTTTGAGGAAACTGGCGACGCGGCTCGGGCGTGCCGGATTTTTCGGGCGCGTGGTCATTTGGTGGCGGCGTCGAGGCGTGTGTGTTGTGAGAGCCCGAAGACGAACTGCTCGTAGTCGAGATTCTGCTGGGCGATCAGGTCGAGGAGGAGGGCATGGCCGGCGGCCGCGGCCTCGCGGCGGTTCGAGTACTTCGCTTCCTCTTCGAGAAGGGTGCTGTAGAGCTCTTTGACGCGCGGCAGGGCGTCGGCGTAGGGCACGCGGCGGTTGGAGTGGTAGCCGATCAGCTGGTCGTTGAGGTCGTAGCTGGGCGTGACGTGGGCGAAGACCCAGTAGCCGGCGCCGTCCTTCGAACGGTTGAGCACGTACGCGAAGATCTCCTTTTCCGCCTGCACGGTCTCCCAGAGCAATTTGAAGATGGCTCGCGGCATCGCCGGATGCCGGATGATGTTGTGCGGTGCGCCCAGCAGCTGGCGCTCAGGGTAGCCGGAGACGCGGATGAAGACGTCGTTAACGTAGGTGAGGACGCCACGGAGGTCCGTCTTGCTTACGATGATCTCGTCGTTGGCGAATGTCTTCTCACGGCCGGAAAATGCAGATGATATCATGGGCGCAGGGAGAGGTGCAGAGTGAGTTATAAAATATCGGAGAGATTCGCCCTTCCTGAACTGAAAAGCCGGGCGCACGTCTGAATGCGCGACATGGGATCTCTATAAAGAGAATGGGCTCAATCGCTTTTTAGCTATCGCCAGCGCCTATAAAGAAGCGCGGTCTCCGTAAGTCGTTGGTCGCGAAGAATGGCGCCCGCGGTCGCCTCGTGAAACGCCGAAGGCCGCCAGGCGCATCGGAGCGGGCGCTCCACGGCGTGGCGGCCTTCGGTGGTCTGGCGGGCTTATTCGCGGTCGCGACGGCCGCCGGCGTCTTTCGGGATGATGTTGTCGGTCTTGAGCACGAGCACCGGGGTTTTGTTTTTCACCCAGACCTCGGCTTCTTTGAAGAACTTCGCTGGCACGTTTTCGATGGCTTCGCCGACGGTTTTCGCCGGGTAGAGCCGGCCCTTCTTGCTGGCGTTGAAATCGTACGCGCCGCGGAAGATGCGCTCCAGCGTGGTCACGGGGCTCTCGTTGTCGGGGATCTGGAGCACCCAGCCGGCGAAATCTTCATTTGGGAAACGGCCTTCGGGGTCGGAGATCAGGATGACGTTCTGCTTCTTGACGGCCTTGGGCTTATCTTCGTCGGCCTCCTGCGCGGCCTGAGCGAGCAGGTTCATCTCTTCCACGACGGAGCGGAGCAGGGCGGACTCCACCTTGTTGCGTTTAAGAATTTCGGCGACCTGGTTGATTTCGATTTTTGCCATGGAAACGGAAAGGGATTTGCCCACGAATGAGCACGCAATGGATGCGAATGTAAAGGCCGGGCAAAATCCCGAGGAACTCTTCGATGTGGTCGATGCACAGGATCGTGTGGTCGGCCAGGCGCCGCGCCGCGAGGTGCACGCCAAGCAGTTGCGCCACCGTGCGGTGCACGTGCTGGTGTTTGACGAGAAGGGCGCGGTGTTTCTCCAGAAGCGCGCGATGGGCAAGGATAGCTGCCCCGGCACGTGGGATTCCTCGTGTTCGGGCCATCTCGACGCCGGCGAGGACTACGATGCCGCCGCGGTGCGCGAGCTGCGCGAGGAGATCGGCCTGGAATGCGCCGAGAAGCCGGAGCGCTGGCTGCGCCTGTCGGCTTCGGAAAACACCGGCATGGAGTTCGTCTGGATCTACCGCATGCAGAGCGAGGGGCCGTTTACGCTCAACGAGGCGGAGATTTCCGAGGGCGCGTGGTTTGCCCCCGACGAGATTTCCGAGGGCATCGTGGAAAACCCCGACGCCTACGCGGGCTCCTTCCGCTATTTCTGGCCGCGGGTGCGCGACGAGCTTCCGTGAGCAGTGCGGCGCCCGCCGCCGGCGCGCTGGCCTAGCGTTCGTCGCAGAGGCGTTTGATCTCGGCGAATTGTTTGGGCGAGAGCAGGCGGCGCGGCACGCGTTTATCGGCCTCGAAGAGCAGGCGTTCCCAGTCGTCGTCGTTTGGCGCGTGTTTTTCCCACGAGGTGTGGTGGCCCTGCTTGCGCGTCCACAGGATGTTGCCGCCGTGCACCTCGACGTTGACCTGATATTTGCCCGACTCGTCTTTATTCCACCAACCGAAATCTGTCGCCATGCCGCATCAGTAGTGGGGCCGGGCCGGGAGGGAAGCGCGAAACGCGTCGCCGCCCAGAATCGTCGCCGGCCGGACGGGCGCAAAAAGCCGGGGCGGTGAAGCCCCGGCGTGAAACGGTCGGCGGATCGCCGGCGGTTATTCGATGCCGGTGACGGCGAGATTGGCCGGGTGCTCGATCGAGTACTTGAGCGGAATCTCGCGCTTTTCGCCGGGCTTCAGGTCGAGGCGCCAGACGAGTTTGCCGTCCTCCTCCATCGTGACTTCCTTCGGCGCGGCCTTGGTGCCGGTGTCGCGCTCGGCGGGCGTGAGGATTTTCACGACGATCTTTTCGTCGCGCGAGAGCGGCACGCCTTCTTTGAAGACCACGCGCTCGGCGGTCTTCTTGTTGTTGGTGACGGTGACGAGCACCTCGTAGGTCGTGCGGCGGCCGCTGGAGGTCAGGCCGGTGTCTTCGGTGAAGCGGTTGACGAGTTTGCGTTTGATGGCGACGCCCTCGTCGGCGCCGAGTGCGAGCTCGAATTTCTCGCCGGACATGACGGTCTTGAGCTGGCTGGTGGCGACGAAGGTGCCGTCGAGGAACGTGTTCATCGCGCCGGCGAGCAGCGGGTAGTCGGATGTGTTGGTGGTGTACGCGCTGAGGAACGCGGCTTCGCGGACCTTGGGCGTGGCCTGGTACTGGAGGTTGGCGGCGAGCTTGAAGGTCGTGATGCCGACCTTCTGCGTGGAGTTGTCCGACGCGAGCGTGACGGCGACCGGAATCTTAAAGGTGGCGCTGGTGGCCGTGGACTCGACGGCGGCGGAGATCGTGGCCGCTTCGACGATGGGACGCGGCGCGGGCGCGGCGGCTTTGGCGGCGACGTTGCTGGTAAACAACTGCATGGCCGGAGTGGCATCTTCATCGGCGGCCATTTCTCTGGCCCGGCCTGTCACCATGGGCCGGACTTGCATCACATCCACGATCCACGGAGCGAGCTCGGGGGCGCCGCCGCCCATCGAGGGGCGCGCGGTGGAGAGCGTGAGGGCGACGGCTTTCCAGTCTTCGCCGGTGTTGTTGCGGACGACGCCGAAGTAGGTGAGCTCGACAGCGCGTTCGTCGGTGCGCAGGCGGGCGTCGTAGGCGGGCGCCCAGGCGGCGCCGGGCAGCGCGTAGCTGAGCGCGAGGTCGAGCTGGCCGGTCGATGCGGCGGCGATGCGCACGGTGACGGTTTTCACGCTGCGGCCGCCGGCGCCGCGCAGCTCGTTGAGCTGTTGTTGCACGGCTTCGATCTTGGCCTGGAGCGCTTCGCGTTGGGTGTCGAGCGCGGCGCGGTCGTTGGAAACCTGCGCGCGTTGCCCGGTGAGAAACGCGAGGAGCTTGGCGAGTTCGTCGAGGGAGGCGCGGGGCGTCTCCTTGGCGGGCGGCGCGGTGAGCGCGCCTTCGATGCGGACGAGCGACTGCTCCTGCTGGTCGAGGAGTTTGCCGGCGTCGTCGAGGCCGCGCGTCTGTTTTTCGAGGCCGCGGAGCTCGTCTTCGAGGGCTTTCACGCGGTCGTTGGGCGTGAAGTCGAGGTAGGTCGCTTTGGCGGCGACGTCGAGGATGGTGACCTGTGCGGTGCCGCGGCCGGAGACCTGGAGCGACTGCTCGACGAGTGTGGCGGGGAGGTTGTTGAACACGAGCTCCTGCTGGCCGGTGGCGGTGATGTCGAGTGTGGCGGTGCGCGTGACGACCGCGCGGTCGGCGTAAACGGTGACGGCCGAGATGCGCGAATCGGTGCCGGCGGCAAACGCCGGCAGGATCGCGCCGAGGAAAAGCCCGAGAAGGGCGAAGAGACGATTGGGATGGCTGGGTTTCATGAGAGCGTGGTCAATGAGAGCGTTGCAGGGGTAAAACGTTCCAGACGCGGTTTTCTTAGGCGATCACCAGGCGTCGGAGCGGAAAGGGGCGGCGGGCAGACCGGAGCCGTTGAAAAGATTGGCGCCGGGCGCGCCGGTCCAAGCGTAGCGCACGGCGACGGGGTTGGGCACCTGACGGGAGCTGACGAGGAGCGTGGCGCCGTCGAGGCGACCCTCGGCTGGGTAGAACCGGCGGTCTTCGCCGGCGAGCTGGAGCGACTGCACGGGGCGGTCGTGGGCGATGAGGCCGGTGTCGGCATGCGAGAAGCGTACGCGCATGGCGGAGCCTTCGCGAGTGGCGCTGACGAAAACGGGGCCGGTGTAGTCGCAGGGTTGGTGGTAGGTGGCGGCGCGTGCGAGGAGTGCGAGTCGGCGGCCGATCTCGGGAGTTTGGTGGGCCGAGGTGGCCGGATGGCCTGTGTCGAGAGTGACGACCATGCCGGTGGCGGGTTGGGCGAGGGCCTTTTGTTGCGCCTCGCGGAAACGGGCGGCGGCGGTGCCGGTGGCATCGGACGGGATGCGCAGCTCGGTGAGTTGCGCGAAATAAAAAGGGAGGTTGCCCTGGCCGAATGCGGCGCGCCACGCGGGGATGAGCTCTTGGAGGAAGTGGCCGTAGGCGTCGGGCTGGAGGGCGTCGGCGGGGCCCTGGCCCCAGAGGATGCCGCGGAGGGCGCAGGGGACGATGGGGGCGAGCATGCCGGAGTAGAGTGCGGCGGGTTGGATGGGATCGTCGGGGCCGGGAGGGGGAAGGGGCTGCGGGCGTTTGCGTAGAAAGGCGGCCTGGTCCAGTGGCGACGGGTGGCGGGCGGATTCGGCCTTCCACGCGGCGAGCTCCGCCTCGTAGCGCGCGCGTGCTGCAGGGTAATTCGCCATGGTCTGGCACCAGCTGGCGAGCGTGGCCTGGGCGGCGGGATCAGTGGCGACGGTGTGCGGGCTCAGCCACGCGGCGATGGTGGAGCGCGCCCAGGCGATCTGGATGATGCCGATGGGGACGCCGAGCCGGGGCTGGAGTTGTCGCGCGAAGGAATATCCGGCGGCGGAAAACGTGGCGAGCGAGCCGGGCGTGGCGCTTTGCCAGCGGCCCGCAGGCGAGGTGGAGGTGCTCGCGCGTGGCACGGTGAACTGCCGGATCAACGGCTGGGCCGCGCCGGCGAGCGTGTGCGCGGCGTCGGGCGCCTGCGCGACGGGGCGCTCGAAAATCTCGTCGCCGGCGCAGAGCCAGACCTCGCCGACGAGCACGTCGTGAGCGGTCTGCGTGTTGGAGCCCTCGGCGACGAGATCGGCGCCGGTGAGTGTGGGCGCGAGCGGCTCCAGCAGCACGAGCCAGCGGCCGTCGGCATCGGTGACGGTGGAGGCGGTCTGGCCGGCGAAGGAGACGTGAACGCGTTCGCCCGGCGTGGCGGTTCCCCAGACGGGCACGGACTTTCCCTGCTGGAGCACGGCGCCGTCGGTGAACAGCGGGGCGAGCGCGACCTCGGCGCGCCCGGCGACGGCGGACCAGCCGCTCAGGAGGACGAGCGGGACAAGTTGAAGGACGACGCGGAGGCGGGCGGAAAAAGACATTTTATGGCGACGATGCGCGAGCGACTATGCCAGCGGCCGGCTGCGGGCCAAGACGCAAGAAGCCGCGCGGGATGGCTTGCGGTCGCGGCGGAAATACGGCCCATGGAGCGCATGAAAATCGCGTTTACCACGAAGGAGTATGCCCGGTTGCTGGAGCTCGCCTATCTCGGACAGGCGGTTGTCGACGGCCGCATGGAGACGGACGAGAAGCGCTCCGAGCGGTACGAGGAACTGGTGCAAAAGCTGTTGAGCCTGGCCGAGGCGCACGGCTGCGCGGAGCTCGTCGAGAGCGATGGCCGCGAGTGGTGGATGTCGGAAAAGCTGGAGCACTCGCCGGCGGGCGCGTTGCTCGACAAGTTCGAGGAGGAGGTTTTCTGGGATCAACTCGCGTCGCGTCTGGCGGCGCGCGATTTGCAGGTGGAGCAGGGCAAGTCCGCCGAGAGCGCCAAGCCGACGCCGGCGGAGCTGGAGAAACTCGAGAGCCTGGCGGAGCGCTACTGGGCCGAGTTTGAGAAGAACGGCATCGACCATCTGCAACTGTTGCGCGGCGGTCGCGGTTGAGCCGGTACGCAAAAAAGCCCGCCGTGTGAAGGCGGGCTGCGGGGCGCGCGGGGCGCTCAAGGTTTGGCGGCGGCCGCTTCGGGCATCGGGGATGCCGCGGCGGGGACCGCCGTGAGCGCGGGCTCGGGGGCGTGGGGCTTGAACGGCCAGGTTTTGAACCAGTAGGCTGCGCCGAGACCAGCGAGCAGGGCGAGAATCAGGAGGACGAAGAACCAGGCGCGGGCCTTTTGCGCGGATTTGTCGGCGTAGGGGTCGACTAGCGAACGGCGCGCGCCGGCAGGGAGGATGCGGCGGTCGGTGAGGGTGGCGCCGAAGGGGATGTTGATCATCACGCGGCCGTTGATGGCCCAGCCGTTGGCTTCGAGGATCGGACCGAGGTTGCGCTGGCGCAGCTTGAGCCAGGCGATGAGCATCGAGGGCGTCGAGATCACCAGCATGATGGCGGCGAGCACGAGCGGGTATTGCCAGAATTTCAGCCCGAGCACGTAGCCGAGGATCAGGGTGAGGGCGCTGATGAGGCCGCTGATCGCAACGCCGAGGGCCGCGACGATGCCGACGTCGAATTTCTTCGGCGGGGCGGGCGGGGCGGATTTGTCGGCGTTGGCGGTGGCGCTGGCGGCGTTGGCGAGTTTCGCGTCGGCCGCGGCATCGGCGGCGGCGGCGCGTTTGGCGACCTGCGCCTCGATCATGCGGATGAACTTTTTGTACGGCGACCAGAAGGCCTGTCGGATGGAGATCGGGTTATCGATGATCTTGGAGACGGTGGCGTCCCAGTCGCGGCCTTTGCGGTCGTAGAAGATGCCGTTGCGGCCGACGAAGAGGAAGTCGCTGTCGCCTTGGGTGAAGCAGGCGGCGATCGACATGGGGGCTTCGCCTGGGCGACGGCAGTCGACGTAGGCGATGAACACCTTGCTCATGGCGGCGAGGGCGGCGTGGGCGCCGGCGTTGTCGACGCGGATGCACAGCTCGGTGCTGCGGCTGTCGAGGTAGAGGGTGCCTGCCTGGAAGATCGCGTAGCGGTCGTGGGAGTAAAAATCGAAGAAGTTGACGAAATTGTGGAGGAGCGCGCGCAGGTCGCGGCAGTAGCGCAGGAGGCGTTCGAGGGCGGCGATGGCTTCGAACTCGGGGGCGAGGGCGAGGTCTTGCGCGATGAGCGCGGCGAGGTCGGCCTTGGCGGTGGAGGACAACAGCTCGTGGGCGCGTGCAAGGCCGAGCTTCTCGACGCTGGCGCCGGCCTTGGCGGCCTGCCAGGCGGAGAAGGGCGCGAACTTGGCGACGAGGTCGGCCCACTCGGTTTCGGTGAGCGTGGTTTTGGTGGCGCCGAAGAGGGGCGCGACGGCGTCGCGGTGCAGGGCGGTGAGGGCGGCGGCCCAGGCGGGGTTGGTACCGTCGAGCAGCGGGAGTGCGCGGCCGGCCTCGATGCGGGCGAGGGGCAGGGCGGCGATCTCGGCGGTGGAGATGGTCAGGTCTTTGGCGGAGAAGGCGAGGTAGTCGCTCTCGCTGCGGTTGAGGGCACCGAGGGCGCGCGCGTCGTATTGTGCAAGCCGGGTGCGGGCGAAAAAGTCGTCGATCTTGGCGCGCACGGCGGCGATGGCGGCGGCAGCCGTGGCGGTTTTATCGCCGAGGGGCTGGATGGCGGGCGAGGCGCCTTGGTCCGCCCATGCGGCGAAGGCGGTCAACTCGGCGAAGAAGGCGTCGAGTTTCGCCTGATCGAGTCCGGGCTGGCCGGAGCGGTCGGGGACACTGCCGACGTAGCCGATGATTTCGGTGACGAGTGCGGCGGTCTCGGGGGTGGAGGTGGCGCTGGCGGGGAGGATGCCGTCGCCGTTGAGTTTGTTGGCGGCGAAAACTTTGCCGGTGTCGGCGACATCGGCGAGGGTGATGGGGTCGGCGGGCGCTTTGCCGATGGATTGGAGGATGCGTTGAGCGGAGGCGAGTGCGGCGCGGCCTTCGGGGGTGGCGTCGTTGAGCTCGGCGAGGGGGAGGGCGTCGGATCCGCGCAGGAGGGTGGCGGTATCTTTCAGGTAGAGGGCACTCCAGCGAATGGCGGCGAGGAGTTCGGGGACGCGGATGCGGCCGTCTTTATCGGAGTCGATGAGGGCGAGTGTTTTCTCATCGATTTCGAGCCCTTTGACGGGGCAGCTCAGGGCGACCCAGAGTTTTTGGTCGAGGTCGCAGAGGTTGAGGAGGTCGTCGGCGGTTTCGATGGCCACTTGGTCGAGTGCGCCGATTCGGTAGAATTTCCAGGTGTGCTTTTTTTGCGGAGTGGCCATGGGGGAGGGTGGTTTTTGTGAAATGATGTGTCGGGCCAGAGGGAGTGCAACCATCCGTTGGCTGGCTGTGTATGGGTGTGCGTTGCCGGGGGGCGCAAGATGTGAAAAACTTCCGCTTGCCGCTTGAAAACGCGGCCGTATAGGTTGCCCCGTTTTTGTCCACGAATAAACTTCCTAAATGAACATCCGGGCATTCATGAGACCGTGTTGTGGCTGGGCTGACGACGTCCGCGTCGTTTTGAGGAAGTATTCCCTCATTTATGAGGAGATCGACATTGATGCGGACTCTGAGGCGCGGGCCGAGATGGAGCGGCTGACGGGGCAGGTGCATTCGCCGTGCGTTGAAGTCAATGGGGTTATGCTGGCGGACGTGTCGGGCGAGGAGTTGGAGGATTATCTCCTGAATCAGCATTTGGTGAAAGGCGATGGCGTTTTTGCCGGGGCTCAATTATCGCGAGGCGTTGGCACGCGAGTAGCTTCCAAGCAGGTTTCAACTCAAACTATCCGCTTTTTTTAATCATGTAAAATTTGGCCTTCCGGCGCCCGGCTCCCAAATCGTCCAACTCTACTACATTTTTCCCTAAAATCAGTGAATACCGAATCGCAAACCGTTCATAACTCAAGTCATAGCGCATCGATAAGCTCCCGTATTACGCGCCCGGGCTTGCCGGCTAAACAGGGGTTGTACGATCCGTTTTTCGAACACGATGCCTGTGGCGTCGGTTTTGTGGTCGATATCAAAGGGCGGCCTTCGCACCAGATTTTGGAGAAGGCCATCGAGGTCCTCGAAAACCTCGATCACCGTGGGGCTTCGGGCAGCGAACCGAACACGGGTGACGGTGCCGGTGTGCTCATGCAGCTCCCGCACAAGTTCTTTAAGGAGGTCTGTGCAACGGCCCGCATCGTCCTTCCGGACGCTGGCCAGTATGCCGCCGGCCTCGTTTATCTGCCGAAGAGCAACCCGACCAAGCGCCGTCGTCTTGAGGAAAAGTTCGAGCAGATCGTGCAGTCTGAGGGGCAGACCTTCCTCGGCTGGCGCACGGTTCCGACGGACAACTCCAGCCTGGGCGAGACCGCGAAGAGCTGTGAACCTTGCATCCGCCAGGCCTTTATCGGTCGCAGCCCGGCCCTCCCCGACGAGCTCGCATTTGAGCGTAAGCTGTATGTGATCCGCAAGCGCGCCTACAACGAGATCCGCGTCGCCGGTTTGGATGGTGGTGAGTATTGGTACCAGCCGAGCCTGTCCTGCCGCACCATTGTCTATAAAGGCATGCTGCTGACCACGCAGCTCCTTCCGTACTTCCCGGATCTCAAGCACCCGGCTATGGAGACCGCCCTTGCGATCGTCCATTCGCGCTTCAGCACCAACACCTTCCCGAGCTGGGATCGCGCGCACCCGTACCGCTACATCGCGCACAACGGCGAGATCAACACCCTGCGCGGCAACATCAACTGGATGCACGCCCGCTCGGCCAATTTCACCTCCGAGATCTTCGGCGAAGACATCGAGAAGATCCACCCGGTCATCGATCCCAACGGCTCCGATTCCGCGATGTTCGATAACACGCTGGAGTTGCTCTACCTCGCCGGTCGCCCCCTCTCGCACGCGGTCATGATGATGATCCCCGAGCCGTGGTCCAATCACGAGACGATGGACGACTCCCGCAAGGCCTTCTACCAATACCACTCCTGCCTCATGGAGCCGTGGGATGGTCCCGCCTCGATCGCGTTTACCGACGGTAAGAACATCGGTGCGATCCTCGACCGCAACGGTCTGCGCCCCTCGCGCTTCTACGTCACCAAGGACGGACTGGTCGTCATGGCCTCCGAAGCCGGCGTGCTCGAATTTCCCGCTGACCAGATCGCGCAAAAGGGCCGCCTCCAGCCGGGCCGCATGTTCCTGATCGATACCGAGCAGGGCCGTATCGTGGACGACGCCGAGATGAAGGCCAAGTTCGCCACCGAGCGCCCCTATCGTCAGTGGCTCAGCGACCACATGATCAAGCTTGAGAGCCTCCCGGAGGCTCCCAAGGCCAGTGAGCCTGATCGCGACACGCTTCTGCAGCGGCAGATCGCCTTTGGCTACACCCATGAGGACGAGCGCATGATTCTCACCCCCATGGCCCGCGATGGTGTCGAAGCCATCGGCTCCATGGGCAACGACGCCGCCCTCGCGGTGCTCTCCAACAAGCCCCGCCTCCTCTACGATTATTTCAAGCAGCTCTTCGCCCAGGTCACCAACCCGCCGATCGACTGCATCCGCGAAGAAATCGTCACCTTCACCGAGACGCGTCTCGGCTCCGAAGGCGACCTGCTCAACCCGCAACCCTCCGCGTGCCGCCGCATCGACCTGAAGTGGCCGGTCATCACCAACGAGGAGTTTGCGAAAATCCGCCGCCTCGACGTCCCCGGCATCAAGGTCGGCGTGTTGCCCATCCTCTTCCGCGTGAGCCGCGGCGAGAAGGGCCTCGCCAAGTCCCTCGAAGAGCTCTCGATGATGGCCCGCCGCATGATCGAGGAAGACGAGGTCAGCGTGATCATCCTCAGCGACCGCGGCGTCACGAAGGACTTTGCCCCGATCCCTGCGTTGCTCGCGATCGCCGGTCTCCACCACTATCTCATCCGCGAAGGCCTGCGCACCCGCGCCAGCCTCGTACTCGAGACCGGTGAAGCCCGCGAAGTCCACCACTTCTCGCTGCTCATCGGCTACGGCGTCAGCGTGATCAACCCGTATGTCGCATTCGAGACCATCGACGACATGATCAATCAGGGCCTCCTGCCCAACGTCGATCACAAGACCGCCTGCAAGAACTTCGTGAAGGCCGCCTCCAAGGGCGTCGTCAAGGTCATGTCCAAAATGGGCATCTCCGCGATCCAAAGCTACCGCGGCGCGCAGGTCTTCGAGGCCATCGGCCTCAGCCAGGCCGTCATCGACACCTACTTCACCTGGACGCCCTCCCGCGTCGGCGGCATCGGCCTCGATGTCATCGCACAGGAGGTGTTGGCTCGCCACCACGCGGCGTTCCCCGAACGCCAGCTTCCGGTCTCCGTGCTGCCCACCGGCGGCGAGTACAAGTGGCGCTACGAGGGCGAGACTCACCTCTTTACGCCCGAGACCGTGCACTACCTCCAGAAGGCCTGTCGCACCAGCAGCTACGAGGTGTACAAACAGTACGCGGCGCTGATCAACGATCAGTCCAACCGCTACGCCACCCTCCGCAGCCTCCTGGATTTCAAGACCTCCGAATCCATACCGATCGAAGAGGTCGAATCCATCGAGAACATCCTCAAGCGCTTCAAGACCGGCGCCATGTCCTATGGCTCCATCTCCCAGGAAGCCCATGAGACGATGGCCATCGCGATGAACCGCATCGGCGGCAAGTCCAACACCGGCGAAGGCGGCGAAGATCCGATCCGCTTCCATCCGCTGCCCAACGGCGACTCGAAGTGCAGCGCCATCAAGCAGGTTGCCTCCGGCCGCTTCGGCGTCACCAGCGAGTTCCTCGTCAACGCTCGCGAAATCCAGATCAAGATGGCGCAGGGCGCCAAGCCCGGCGAGGGCGGCCAGTTGCCCGGCACCAAGGTGTACCCTTGGGTCGCCAAGACCCGCGGCACCACCGCCGGTGTCGGCCTCATCTCGCCTCCGCCGCACCACGACATCTACTCGATTGAGGACCTTGCGGAGCTCATCCACGACCTCAAGAACGCCAACCGCCACGCCCGCATCAGCGTGAAGCTCGTGTCGGAAGTCGGCGTCGGCACCATTGCTGCCGGTGTCGCCAAGGCGCACGCCGACGTCGTGCTCATCTCTGGCTTTGACGGTGGCACCGGCGCCTCGCCGCTCACCTCGCTCAAGCACGCGGGCCTCCCCTGGGAGCTCGGCCTCGCCGAGACGCACCAGACCCTCGTCCTTAACAATCTGCGCAGCCGCATCGTCGTCGAGACCGACGGCCAGTTGAAGACCGGCCGCGACGTCGTCATCGCCGCGCTGCTCGGCGCCGAGGAGTTCGGTTTCGCGACCGGGCCGCTCGTCAGCATGGGCTGCGACATGATGCGCGCCTGCCATCTCAACACTTGCCCAGTGGGTATCGCCACACAGGACCCGCGCCTGCGCGCCAAGTTCAGCGGCAAGCCCGAGCACGTCGTCAACTTCTTCCACTTCATTGCGCAGGAAGTCCGCGAGCTCATGGCGCAACTCGGCTTCCGCACCCTCGAAGAGATGGTCGGCCGCGTCGACCGCCTCGAATCCCGCAAGGCCATCGACCACTGGAAGGCCAAGGGCCTCGACTTCTCCCAGATCCTCTACTCGCCGGACGTCGGGCCCGAGGTTGGGCGTTTCTGTCAGACCACCCAGGATCATGGCCTCGACAAGTCGCTCGACCTCACCCAGCTCCTCCCGCTGTGCCGTCCGGCCATCGACAAGGGCGAGAAGGTCAAAGCCCAGCTCTCGATTCGCAACGTCAACCGCGTCGTCGGCACCATCACCGGCAGCGAGGTCACTCGCAAACACGGTCCGAAGGGGCTCCCCGAGGACACGATCTCGATCAACTTCAAGGGCTCCGCGGGCCAGAGCTTCGGCGCATTTGTGCCGAAGGGCATGACCTTCGACATTGAAGGCGACGTGAATGACTATCTCGGCAAGGGCCTGTCGGGCGGCAAACTCATCGTCCGCCCGCCCGCCGGTTCCACCTTTGTGCCCGAGGACAACATCATCGTTGGCAACGTCGCCCTCTACGGCGCGACCAGCGGCGAGGTCTTCATCCGCGGCATGGCCGGCGAGCGCTTCGGCGTCCGCAACTCCGGCGTCAACGCCGTCGTCGAGGCCGTGGGCGACCACGGTTGCGAATACATGACCGGCGGCCGCGTCGTCATCCTCGGTGCCACCGGCCGTAATTTCGCCGCAGGCATGTCGGGTGGCATCGCCTACCTCCTCGACTCGAAGGGCGACGCAGCCACCCGCGTGAATACGCAGATGGTCGGCATCGAAGCCCTCACCGATGCGAAGGAAATCGCCGAAGTCCGTGCGCTGATCGAGCGCCATCTCGCACTCACCCAGAGCGACCGCGCCCGCGAGGTCCTCGCCCACTGGGAACAGACCGTGCCGCGCTTCCTCAAGATCATTCCCAAGGATTACAAACGTATGCTCGCCTGCATCGAGCGGGCGCAAAATCAAGGACTCAGTGGCGACGAGGCCATCATGGCCGCCTTTGAGGAAAATGCCCGCGACACCTCCCGTGTCGGCGGCAACTAAACCCTTACCGCAACCCCCTATCTGGATATACGACCATGGGCAAACCCACTGGATTTATCGAATACCTGCGCGAACTGCCCGTCGATCGCCCACCGCTTGAGCGTGTGCGCGACTGGCGGGAATTTCACCTCCACATGGAGGAGAAAAAGCTGAAGAGCCAGGGCGCGCGCTGCATGGATTGCGGCGTCCCATTCTGCCACACCGGCAAATTGATCGCAGGCATGGCTGCCGGCTGCCCGATCCACAACCTGATCCCTGAGTGGAACGACCTCGTCTTCCGCGGGCTCTGGCAGGAGGCACTCCTGCGCCTGCAAAAGACCAATAACTTCCCCGAGTTCACCGGGCGCGTCTGTCCGGCCCCCTGCGAGGGCTCCTGCACACTCGGCAGCATCAACCCGCCGGTCACGATCAAGAACATCGAGTGCTCGATCATCGACCGCGCCTGGTCCGAAGGCTGGGTGCACCCGCAGCCGCCCGTCACCCGCACTGGCAAGAAGGTCGCCGTCATCGGCTCCGGCCCCTCGGGCCTTGCCGCAGCCGCCCAGCTCAACCAGGCCGGCCACAGCGTGACTGTCTTCGAGCGTGCCGATCGTCCGGGCGGGCTTCTCATGTACGGCATCCCGAACATGAAGCTCGACAAGCAGGAGGTCGTGCTCCGCCGCATCAAGCTCCTCGAACAGGAGGGCGTGAAGTTCATCTGCAACGCTAATGTCGGCGACAATGTCGAGGCGGAGATCTTCCTGAAGGAATTCGACGCCACCGTGCTGTGCACCGGTGCCACGCAGCCGCGCGACCTCCCGGTCGAGGGCCGCAATCTCGCCGGCGTGCACTACGCCATCGAATATCTCACCGCCAACACCAAGGCCGTCCTCGCGCTCAACGCCGACTCCTCGGCCATCCATGCGCGCGACAAGGATGTCGTCGTCATCGGTGGCGGCGATACCGGCACCGACTGCGTGGGCTCCGCCATCCGCCAGGGCTGCAAGAGCGTCGTGCAGATCGAGATCATGCCCAAGCCTCCGACCGAGCGTCAGCCCAACAACCCGTGGCCGGAATGGCCGAAGGTGTTGAAGGTCGATTACGGCCAGGAGGAGGCGGCGGCCAAGTTTGGCGCCGATCCGCGCGTGTATCTCACCACCGTGAAGAAACTCATCGGCGATGCGCAGGGACACGTGCAGTCGCTCGTGACCGTGCAGGTCAAGTGGGAGAAGAACGACAAGGGCGCCTTCATCCCCAAGGAGATTCCCGGCACCGAGAAGACGCTGCCCGCCGGGCTCGTCCTCATCGCCATGGGCTTCATCGGGCCCGAGCAGAGCATCCTGAAGGACCTCAAGATCGAGACCGATGCCCGCAGCAACATCAAGGCCGTCGAAGGCAAGTACACGACCAATGTCGCGGGCGTCTTCGCCGCCGGTGACTGCCGCCGCGGTCAGAGCCTTGTCGTCTGGGCCATCAACGAAGGCCGTGCCGCTGCGCGCGAGTGCGACCGTTATCTGATGGGCTCGACCGATCTGCCGTAACCCGGCTCCGTTTGCTTTATCGAGCGCCGCGTCCCGTTATCGGGCGCGGTGTTTTTCTTTGTGCGGCCGCTCCGCTCAACTCTGTCCAGCCTGGCGACGCAGTTGCCCGCAGGCCGCGGCGATATCCTGCCCGCGCGGACGCCGGTAGTGGGCGACGACGTGGTTGGCCCGCAGCGTTTCAAGAAACGCCTCCAGCGCGGGCTCCGTCGAGGGCGCGTAGGCGATGCCGCTCAGGCCGGGGCCGGTGGGATTGTAGCGCAGGAGATTCACGTGCATGCGGCGGCCGGCGAGAAGTGCGGCGAGCTGGTGCGCGTGCGCGATCGTGTCGTTTACGCCGTCGAGCAGGCAGTACTGGAGAATCACCGGCAGTCCGCTGACGGCTTGGAATCGGTCGGCAGCTGAGAGGACTTCGGCGATGGTGTAGCGGCGCGCGGTCGGCAGCAGGCGCGCGCGCGTGGCGTCGTCGGGCGCGTGCAGCGAGATGGCGAGATTGAGCCGAAGGTCGGCGGCGGCGAGGGCATCGATGCCCGGCACGATGCCGACGGTCGAGACGGTGAGCTGGCGCCAGCCGAGGGCGCCGAGCTCTTCGCCGCCGATTCGGTGGATGGCCGCGAGCACGGCGTCGAGGTTGAGCATCGGTTCGCCCATGCCCATGCAGACGAGGGTGCGCAGGGTGCGCTGTTGCACGAGGGCTTCGCGGCGCAGGTGGAGAAACTGTTCGACGAGCTCGCCGCTGGTGAGGTTGCGCACGAAGCCGCTCTGGGTGGTGGCGCAGAAGTCGCAGCCCATCGCGCAGCCGACTTGGGTGGAGATGCAGCCGGCGGCGCGGTCGGGTCGGTGGTCCGGCATGAGCACGGATTCGACGGTGTGCCCGTCGGCCAGCTGCACGAGGAGCTTGATGGTACCGTCGGCTGAGCGGTGTCGGCGCACGATCTGCGTGCTGCCCGGTGCGTAGTGATCCGTCAGTTTGTCCCTCAGGCCTGCCGGCAGGCGCAGCTCATCCCAAGCGATGTTGCCGGCGCGACTGTAGTAGCTGCGCAAGATCCGGCCTGCATGGGACGGCTTTTGTTGCCAGGCCTGCAACTGGTGTTGCAGATCGGCGATCGTGCATTCGGCAAAGGAAGTCATGCGGCGCGTGGCCCATGCACGGGCAAGCGCGCGCCAATGTCAGTCGCAAATTCTGCGGCGCGGCCGTCAGAAGTTCGCGTTAATGCGTTCGAGGACGCGGTAGGAAAGCGATTCGTCGCCAAAGGCGCCGACGCGGATCTGCACCTTGCTGAGCGAGTCGGCCAGCTGGGTGACCTTGACCTCGACCTTTCGGTTGTCGGCGGTGCGGACGATGAAAATGGCGAGCAGCGCGTCTTCGTTGGTGCTGACTTTGGTGAACTTGAGCTCTTCCAGCGCGCCCTTGGTGGCCTTGACGGTGTCTTGGAAGCGGTGTGAGAGCGTCGTGTCGAGTTCGCCCCGGACGTAGGCGACGGTGTCGTCGCTGGCTTTGCGGATGGCGCGGCAGCCAGTCCCTGCGCCAAGCAGCGCCGCGAGCGTGGCGGCGAGGACGATACTCCGGAGGAAATGCGTGAGGAGGGAGCGCTTCATGGTGCGGTAAAGACCAAGAAATCCGGGGCGTGGTTCCAAGCCCGGATCGGTAACGTGTCCGTAAAACTCAGGCGCGTCGCACCCAACCCTGTGCCTTGGCCCAGACGATGAGGGCCACGCCTGCGAGGAATCCGCCCGCGTGAGCCCACCACGCGACTCCGCCGGCGGCCGCTGTGCCGCTGAGCAGCGAGCCGACGCCGTTGTAGGCCTGTAGGGCAAACCAGAGCACGAGGAAGAGAACCGCCGGTACAGGCAGGATGGGCACGATCCAGGGGACGAGCGACCAGACCCACGCGCGCGGAAACAAAATCAGGTACGCGCCGAGCACGCCGGAAATCGCGCCGCTGGCGCCGACCATCGGGATCGTCGATCCTGGCTCGACGAGGATTTGCAGCCCGGCGGCGGCAAAACCGGCCAGCAGGTAGAAAAGCGGGTAGCGCCAGGGCCCGAGCCGGTCTTCCACGTTTCCCCCAAATATCCAGAGAAACCAGACGTTGCCCAGCACATGCCCCACGCTTCCGTGGAGAAACATGTGGGAGATCAGCGTGCCCCACTGCGCACCGTCCTCCGGGTGTGCGAGGAGGGATTGTGGCACGAGCGCATGGGTGGTGATGAAGCTCGTCAGCGCCCGCTCGCCACTCTCCGCGAGGAGCCAGATCTGCCATGCGAAAACGCCCAGATTGGCGGCGACGAGCAGCGCCGTGATGACTGGCGGACGTTGTTGTTTGGTGGTATCGGCGAGCGGGAGCATGTACGCCGGCACGAAAACAGTCGCGCGGACGTTCGCAAAATAATTGCGCTCGCCTTGGTTGCGCCCGCTGGCACGCTAAGGTCTTCCCTCCAGTGATCATAGGCCATGCCCCGGGCTCGTCTCCGAGCAGGCCTGCATCCTAGTTTTCTCCAACCATACTCCCATCATTATGAGCACCTGGCATTATATGAAAAACGGGGCCCAGACCGGCCCGATTTCCACCGACGAACTCAAAGCCCTGATCGCGTCCGGCGCGGTGAAAACCGACACGATGGTCTGGCGTGAGGGCATGGCCGCCTGGGCCGCTGCCAGCACGCAACCCGAGTTTACGGGCATCGCCCCCGCGACGCCGCCGACCCCGCCGCCGGCGAAAAACCGTCCGAGTTCACGCCGGATACTGCCGATGTCGACCAGAACAAGGTCATGGGCATCCTGGCTTATCTGGGCCTCCTTTTCCTCGTGCCGCTCCTCGCGGCGCGCCAGTCGAAGTTCGCGATGTTCCACTGCAACCAGGGCCTGATCCTTTTCCTCGCCTCGATCGTCGCATGGATCGGTCTGGCGATCGTCTGCTTCATCCTGGCGTTCATTCCAGTCGTCGGATGGATCCTCTCGATGCTGCTGTGGCTTGCGCTGGTCTGCGGCGGGCTCGGTCTGATGATCCTCGGCATCATCAATGCCGCGAAGGGTGTCTGCAAACCGCTGCCGCTGATCGGCACGTTGTTCACGCTCGTCAAGTAACCCACCAGCCAAGGCCCCGCCATGTCGATGCCGCCCCCTCCGCCCCCTGCGTCGCCCGTACCTCCTCCGCCTCCGGCCACGCCTCCGCCACCCCCAGCCAAGAAGAGCAACAAGACGCTCATGATCGTGTTGATCATCCTCGGCGTACTGCTGCTCTTGATTGGCGGTTGCGCCGTGAGCTGTTTTGTCCTCGGGAAGAAAGCGCAGAGCGCGCTTTCCAAGTACGAGTCGCACCCGGAGCTCGCCGGCATCGCGATGGCGGCCTCCATGCACCCGGATATCAAGGTGCTCTCGGAGGACTCCGCGGCGGGCACGATCACGCTGAAAAACACCAAGACCGGCGAGGTGCTCCATCTCAACATCGCCCAGATCAAGTCGGGAGAGTACGAGCAGTCCCTGCAGCAGCTCTTCGAGGGGCAAAAAGTTTCGGCACCGGCCGAGTCGCCCGCCGAACCGGTCGAGGCTCCCGCGCCCAAGCCGGAGGAACCGAAGGTGAGCGCGGCCAAGGCCGCCACGATGGAGGCCGCGCTCGCGAAGTTTCCCGCTTTCCTCCCCGCCTATTCACGGGCGCAGACTTTGACCGCCCGAGTCGCCACCAGCAACGGTCGGTTGGGCGGACAGTACGAGGCGGTTTCGAAGGACTCGCCGGCGGTGGTCGCTGAGTTTTATGCACAGGCCATTCGCGCGGCTGGTCTGGAAATCGCCGAGCAATCGGAGGACTCCAACGACTACGGGCCGGTTATTATGATCTGCTCGTACTTCGAGGGCGGCGCGGTGAATGTGCGCATCGAAAGTCAGGAAGGCGACCAGAGCTACATCACGGCGGATTTCGCCGGCGTCTCGAAGTAATCGCAAAGGTTTGTCTCGCGCACGGTGCCTTCGCGCCGTGCGCTTTTTTTTTCGATAGGCGCGCAAAAATGCAGGTTGGCCGGGCGCCGTCGGCGCATGTGCGCTATGTTGGCGTATGAAACTCTCTGCTCTTCTTGAATCCGCCGAACCTGGCATCCTCAATCTTCAGGAGGCGGCGCAATCCTCGGCCAGCGGCATCGTCAGCCGCACCGTGCTCGATGCCGACCAGTTGCGCGTCACCCTGTTCTCGTTTGCCGCGGGCCAATCGCTGACCGAGCACGCCACGCCGGCGCGTGCGCTGGTGCAGATTCTGAGCGGCTCGTGCGAGTTTGTACTCGCGGGCAAAGCCTCCGTGTTGAAGGCAGGTGATTTCGTGCACATGCCTCCGGGCGCACTGCACGCCGTGCGCGCGACGGAGGCGTTTACGATGTTGCTGACGCTGCTGCGGCCTTCGTCCGATGCGTGACTTGCCGGGCGCCGCGTGCGCTCTCAGTGGTGGTGGTCGTGCTCGTCGCCGTGGCTGCACATGCGGTCCGGCGCCGTCGTGAACCCTTCGCCAACCGGGACAAATTTGCCCCGGGCGGCGAGAAAGGCGACGAGCTCTTCAGCGGTCATGTTCTCTGCTGAGCAGGTGTGAAACCGTGTGGTCGGTCCGAAGCGCGCCTCGATGGCCTCTCGCAGCGACGCCACCGTGTAGGCGGCGCCTGATTCCATCATCATGTGCATGACTTCGTGACCGTGGATAGATTCTGCCATAGTGCGGCTCAAGGAGGCGGGCCGTGCGCGTGCGTCAAGCGCCCCGGGCGGTTTCGTGGGGTGCCTGCGTGAGGCACGCGGCGTTGCCGGTTATGTTATCCGGCTGGCCATGGTTTATTTGCCGCTCGCGGGGCGGCTACCGCTCAGGCGTTGGAGCAACTCTACGTATTCCCACATGTTGGCGCGGATGCCGCGTCGCCGGAGTTTCACGAGTGTCTCCATAAACTCGGGAGGCGGGTCGCCGAGTGCCCAGTTGGGCATGGTTTGCTTCACCAACTCCAGACGATGGTAGAGGCTCTCCATGGTGAGCGGGCGCTCGATGTAGAATCGTGGTTTTTCGAGGTAGTCGGCCAGGGTCTCGCCCGCCTGTTCGGGGGCGACCGTGCGCCACAGCGGCGTGCCCGGATAGATGCGCATGCCGATCGTCGCGAAGAAAAATCCGGCGGGCAGGAGGGCGGCGCGCGCGATCGTCTCCTCGACAGAGTCCGGGGTCTCGCCGGGGCCACCGAAGATGATGAAGTGGCTGTAGCGGAGCCCGTGCCGGTGAGCCAGTTCGCTGACGCGTTGGATCTCTGCAAAATCAAAACTCTTGCCGTAGCTGCGCAGCACGGGATCCGAGAAACTGTCCGAGCCGAACTCGACGTGGCAAAGGCCGGCGCGCTGCATGAGCTGGAGTAGTTCGGGGGTGATGCCGGGGCCGGGGCGGAGGAAACACTCCCAAGCGAGTTTCACGTTCTCCCGAAGGATTGCCTCGCAGACCTCGACGACGTGTTCGGTGCGGGTGTTGAAGACCGAATCGACGAAGAAGGCCTGCTTGGCACCGAGCTCGGCGAGCCGCTTCATCTCGCGGGCCACGTCGGCGCCGGTGCGGTATCGGCCCCGGGTGCCTTCGATCAAGGGGTACGTGCAATAACAGCACTTGAGCGGGCAGCCGCGCTGGGTCTGCACGCCGGGTAGCGAGCCCTCTGAGACGTAGGCCTGCACGATTTCCGGGTTGTGATAGGGCTCGGAGGTGAAGGTCTCCTCCGCCCCGCGGCGCGGTTGAAACCAAGTGGAGCCGTCGGCGTGCCGGGCGAGCAGCCCGTCGATCCCATCGAGCGGGCTGTGCGTGCGCAGTGCGGCGAGCAGGCGGACGAGGGTGCGCTCGCCTTCGCCTTGGATGCCGTAGTCCACGCCCGTGAGCTCGAAGATTTCTTTCGGGAAAATGGAGAAGCCGCAGCCGCCGAGGATGAGTGGGGCGGTGGTCACCGCGCGCAACTGGCGCACGTAGGAGAGGACTTCCTGCGTGAAGGAGCGCGGGTTGTGCGCCTGCACGTTGTCGATGTTGCGCATCGAAAGTCCGACGAAGTCCGGGCGAAATTCCGTGGCGCACTCCGTCATGGATTGCGACGGGCAATGCACATCCCAGATGCGGGTCGTATAACCAGCGGCGCGCAGCGCCCCATCCACGTAGGCCAGCCCGAGCGGATAGACCGGATAGGGCTGGTCGTAGTGGTTGAGGTTGATGAGTAGTACGCGGCCTGCGGATGCCGGTTGGGCGGATGAGTTCATGACGGGCGTTTCTCCTGGGCCGGTGTGTAGGCGCGGCTGGCGAGTGGCGCCAGCTCCACGAAAAGGAGGGCGGCGAGCACGATGAGCGCCACGGTGGTGCCGAGGGCGGCGACTACCGGGATCTGGCTGATCGCGAGCGCGCCAAATGAGGCTGCGGTGGTCAGTGCGGAGAGTCGTATCGAGGGCGGCGGCTCTTCGCCTCGCGCACGGTTCTCCGCCGTGAAGATCGCGTAGTTGTGGCTCAGGCAGACTCCGAGAAACGCTGCGAGCAGGTGAAAGAGGTTGAGCGTCTGTCCAGCCAGCCCGAGCATGCCAAACGCGAACAGGCACGAGCCGGCGGGAATCGCAAAGATGCACCAGCCGCGGCGCAGCCCATAGATGACGAAGACGCTGAGGCCGACGAGACCGAGCCCGATGGCGCTCAGCCGCAGCGCCGAAAACCGATAGCGGGAAAAGAGGCGGTTCAACGATTCGAGCTGTTGAATGCTCACCGTCGCGAGAGCTTCGGGCGGCTCAATGCCGGGCGGATGTGTGGCCACTGTGGCAAACCAGCACGCGTCGGGTCGAGTCGAGAGGAGCAGCGCCGTGGGCCCGCGCAGTGCTCCGGCGAGGTCGCGGGCCAGCGTGTCGCATGCCGGGCTCGGACGTGCGAGCCAAGCCTGCCAGGCTGCGGCAAACGGAGCAAAGGACCCAGGCTCAAAGCCGCGTCGCCCGAGCGCGGCTTCCAGGGCTTCGGGAAATCCGACGAGGTCTGGCATCAGGGCTGCCGTCGTCTGCCTGGCCTCGGTGGTGGGGAGCACGGTGCCGAGCGAGAGGCAGTCGGTGCCGGGGAAGGCATCGCGGTGCCACTCGATGAATTGCTCGAGGGCATCGCGTGCGGCCGAGGGCGTGGCGCCGCGGGTGATGTAGAGTGTGCGTCCCGTGGTCTCGCCGAAGAGGGCGCGCAGTTCGCGTGCCTCGGCATGGAGGGCTGGTGCGGGGATTTCGAGATCGCGGATGTCGTCGTGCCAGCTCAGGAGGAATGGCCCCGCCAGCGCGATGAGGGCGGTGAGCACCAGAGCGAGCCGTGCTGGATGGCGCCAGCGCGGGGCGTTTGCGGGCGAGATCCGGTGCCGCGCAAAGGCCCGCGTTTCCATGTACGGTGAATCGATCTGAGCAAACCAGAGTAGTGCGGTCGCGAGCGCGGCGAGCAGCCCCGCGCTCACAAAGACGCCGAGCTGGCGGATGAGCGGCAGCTCGGAAAAGAAGAGCAGCGAGAACCCGAGCACGGTCGTGAGCGCGCTGGCGAGCAGTGGGCGGAGCAGCCGGCGGACCTTCTCCGCATAGGATTCGCCCGGGTGGAGCGCGGGTTGCAGGTAGAGGTAAAAGCCGTAGTCGATGGCGACGCCCCCGAGCAGCGAGCCGATCACAAAGACGAGGACGTGGACACGGTCGAAGCAGAGGGTGGTGATGACCCAGGCGCCCGCGAGTGCGCCTAGGAGGACGGGGGCGAGGTGCAGCGCCTTGAGGACGCGGCGCACACAGAGCGCGGCGACGGCGAGGACGGCGAGGAGTGAGAGGGTGTTGAGGAGCGTCATCTCACGCTCAATGCGGGCGCGGCTTTCGGCGGCGAAGCGGCTGATGGCGGTCCATCGGAGAGTCGTGCCGGGCGCATGCTCGCGCGCCGAGCCGAGGGCGGCCTCGACGGCGGCGAAGACCGGTTGCTGTCCGGCCTCGGTGAGTGGAGCCTCGCGGGCGAGCGCCCAGATGAGGGTCGTGCCCGGGCGTGGCGTCGTGGGATCGGCGAGTCCTCGCATGCGGTCGGCGAGTTCTGGGAGCAGGAGGAGCGGGTCGGCAGGCAGGAGTTCCTGGAGGGCGAGGGCCTCGGGGCGGGCGAGAAAGGTTTCGAGGCTCTCGGCGGTGCGTTCGGCGAGCCATGCGGGCCAGGGTTCGGCGGGACTCAGCGTCTCGTAGGTGGTGTGCTGGCGGGCGAGCCAGGCGGGGAGCAGGAGGTCGAGGCGGCGTTCAAAGAGGTGCCGTCCGAGCTCGTTGCGCGCAGTGGGATCGTCCATCGCGACGACTTCGGTGAAGGCGGGCGACTGGCGGAGGCGTTCGATGAACGCACGCGCCGCGGCGGAGCGCCGGGGCGTGTCGCCGGTTTCCAGGGAGAAGAACACGGCGCGGGCCTGGCATTCGCCGGCGAACGCGCGCACGAGGGACATCTCGGGTGAGCGCTCCTGCTCGGGAATGAGGTCGAGGACGTTGGTGGAGATTTTTTCCGAGAAATCGAGGCGCCCGAGCCAGGCCAGACTCAGCGCGAGGCCGAGGGCGAGCAGCGCGCGAGCGATCCATTTTTGACGGCGCGGCTCCATGATGGGTTAGCGGAAAAAGCGCGCGAGCTCGTCGTCGGTGAATGCGACGCCGCGGCGGGTTTCCCCGATGAAAACCTCCACGCGCTGCATGGCGGAGCGGCGGAATTCGAGTTGGGCGACGGTCTGGGCGGAGCCGCGGACGATGAGCCGTCCGAGCTGGCGTGTGAGTGCGGGGTCGCGCGGGACGAAGTCGAGCCGCCAGGATTCGCCTGCGCGCGCGGCGTGGATGTCGAAGGTGGCGGTGAGCGCGGCGAGGTCGAAGCGCAGGATGGGGAGGAGTGCGGTGTTGGCGGTGGGCGTCTGGGGATCGCTGGCGAGCTCGCGTGTGCGGCCGTGCGCATCGCGCAGGAGGATGCCGCGTGTGTCGATTGCCATGAGGCGTTCCTCGGGGTGGGTGTAGCGGAGGCTGAGGCCGCGAGTGGCGTCGAGGCGCATCTCGCCGAGGAGGACGACGGGAGTTTTTTTGAAGGGGAACCAGCGGTGTTCGGTGATGGCCGAGAAGACATTCCCCTGCGCTGCGAGGGCGGCGAAGAGGGGACGCCAGTCGGCGTCGTTCTGGCCGTCGACGAGTGCGGGGCCCGGCTCGGTGGGCCATTCGTCGGCCCGCGCCGCGGGGGCGAGCAGCGCGAGCAGCGCGAGGAATCGGAGTGTGTTCATGGGGCGCGGCGTCGTTGACGCAGGAGCGAGGGCCATCGCCAGAAGACGAGCTCGACGAGGAGGCGCGTGTGCAGGCCGATCATGCGGAGGTTGTCTCGCAGATAGTGGAAATGCGACACGCCGCCCTCGTCGCGGGTGAGATAGCGGCAGGTTGCCGGGATGTTGCGGACGGGTGTGCCGGTCCACAGGAGGCGCACGGCGACTTCCGGGTCGAAGTCGTAGCGGCGCGCGAAGCGGGTGGCGTGCAACACGCGCGCGAGTGGGGCGAGCGGATATACGCGAAAGCCGAAGAGCGGGTCGGCGATGGCCTTGCCGAGCGTTTCGAGGTGGACGAGGGCGATGCTGAGCTTGCGCCCGTGGAGGCGGGCGGCCGGCGCTTCGGGGCCGAAGACGGGTTTGCCGAGAATGAGCGCTTCGGGGGCTTCGCACGAGTGACGCATGAAGTCGGCGATGCGGTCGGCGGGGTGTTGTCCGTCGGCGTCCATGACGAGGGCGTGTGTGAAGCCGGCGGCGAGTGCGGCGTCGGTGCCGGCGAGGACTGCGGCGCCTTTGCCGTGGTTTTCGTGGAGACGGAGGACGCGGAGGTGAGGCTCGGCTTTCGAGAGTGCGATGACGGGGGCTTCGCTACCGTCGGTGCTGCCGTCGACGACGACCCAGACGGGTTGCCAGTGTGCAAGCGCCTCGCGGACGGTGTCGATGAGTCGGGCGCCTGTGTTGTAGCTCGGGATGAGCAGCAGGTGGGTGGACGAAGGGGTCATGCGGACTCTCGGAGGCGGTCGACTAGATGTGCGGCGACGGCGTCCGTCAACGCCTGGGGACTGCGTGCGGGATCATACGGCCATCTGCGGTCGAGCGAGACGGTGACGTTGGAAGGCGCGCGGTCGGGGGCTTTCCACCAGGGGCGTCGGCGCGGCACGAGATCGCCGGGCGCGCGGATGACGAGGAGTTGGACGGGGGCCTTGGCGCGTGCGGCGATGAGGGCGAAGCCGGGCTTGAGGGGGTTGACCTGCTGGCCGGGCTCGGTGCGTGTGCCTTCCGGAAAGATGACGAGTGACTGGCCGGCGGCGATCTTGGCGGCGACGTCGCGGATCATGTCGACGCCGGAATTGCCGGCGGCGTAGCCAGCGAGGATGGTGACGGGGCCGATGGCCGGGTTGCGCATGAGCGCGGGTTTGAAGATGCAGATGGCGTCGGGGATGCGCGAGAGGAGGATGGGCGCATCGATGAGCGTGGGATGGTTGGCGATGTAGATCGTGCCGGGTGTGAGAGGGGCGTCGAAACCCTGCCAGTGGATACGAACGACCCCGCTGAAGTGAAACCAGCGCATCCAGAAATCAAAGAGACTGCGGAGGGCGCGGCGCATGGTGCGCCCGTGGCGGCGGGGTAGGAGCAGCAGGGGGAGGCAGACGAGGTTGAAGGGGATGCCTACGCCGAAGAACAGGGCCCACGAGAGGTAGTAGGCCAGTCGGTAGTAGGCTCGGCGGAGCGTGCGCATCAGGCGACGGGCCGCGCGTCGTCGGCGACCGGGTTGAGCGGGGTGAAGTTAAACCACTGGTAGGGGTGGCGGCGGAGCAGGTGCTCGGTCTGCGTGAGAAAAGTCTGGAAGTGTGCGCGCGCGCGGTGGAGTGCAGCGTCGCGAGGCTCGCCCGGCTCGCGCTGGAATCGGGGCGAAGTGTGAAGCACGGCGTGCGAGGGACTCTCCATGATCCCGATGGAGAGCAGCACGGGGCGGTCGAATATCAGGGCGAGGTGGTAAAGGGTGAACGGGAAGTGGCGGCGCGCGCCGAGGAACTCGAAGATCTCGGAACGTGAGGAGAAGCCGCCCCGGTCGCATTGGAGCGCGATGGCGGCCGGGGTGGCGGCGGCCTCCTTGAGGGCGTAGAGGGTTTCGTCGGGGTTGTTGACCCAGATAAAGTGGAGGCGGGGGCCGAAGCGCTCGGCGAGTTTGTCGGTGTCGTGCGAGTTGGCGACACGCTGGCGGACGACGTAGATGTGGTGGTCTCCGTAGTCGCTGATCTGGCATCCGAGGAGGTCGGATACGCCGATGTGGAAGGTGCCGAGGAGGGCGGGGCCGCCGTGTTCGAGCCAGTGGCGGAAGTCGTCGGCGCCGGGGGCGTAGGTGGTGCGGTGGGGGCGCCCGTTGGCCACGCGGAGTTTGGTCATGAGCGACTCTTCAAAGGCGAAGAAGTGGCGGAAGACATCGCGCCAGGTCGGGGCGCGGCCGAGGATGCAGGCGAGGTACTCGCGGGAGTGGCGCCGCTGGGTGGGCATGGCGGCCATGGCGATGAGGGTGCCGAGGGCGCGTGCCGGGCGGAAGAGGCACTCGGGGGCCCAGCGATCGGCGGTGCGCAGGAACTGGTAGCCCCAGCTCGGGCCCGGGTTGCGCGCGGTGGGGCGTGGGGCGGTCACAGCCATTCCAGCTGAAGTCGCCAGTCGGCGGAGACGGGGCCGTCGAAGGGGCGGCGTTGGTGGAGCAGTTCAGCCCAGGCGTGGAGGGTGAGTTCGCCGGGTGCTCCGCCCGGGGCGAGGGACAGGCGTGCGAGGGATTGTGCGCTGCGCGTGTGTGTGAGCGCGCAGGCAAAAGCAAAGGTGCGGTCGCTCGCGGCACCGTGAGGGACGAGGTAGGTGCCGCGCTCGTCGCCGCCGCAGAACAGGACGCGGGGCGCGGGGGCGGTGAAGGCGGTGAGCAGTGCTTCGGCCACGAGGGAGTGGCTGCCGCAGAGGGGAAAGAGCTCGCGGATGGCCTGCTGGCGGCCGATCAGCCCTTGTTGCACACCGCTCGGCTGGATGGAGGTTTGAAAGAGCGTGGGGCTGGGTGTGGGGAAACTGTCGAGGAAGCTTTCGAGTGCGCGGCCTTCCCCGAATTGGGATGCGTAGACGAGGGTGTCGTCCTGTTCTGTGAGGAGCTCGCCGAGCGTGGCGCCGACGAGCAGGCCGAGCTGCGTCATGCGGCGGACGGCGCCGGCGGGGAATCGGGCTTTGAGGCGCAGACGGGTGGCGGCGGGATCTTCATCGCCCGGCAGGTCGGTGCAGAGGGCTTGGAGAAAGCGTTCAGGCATGGCAGAGCAGGAGCGCGGCGTGGGCGCCGCCAAAGGCGTTACTGGCGCAGACGGCGCCGTCGTAGGCGCGGTTTTCAAATGGGGCGGTGGCGACGGTGTCGGTGAAGGTGGGTTCGGAGGTGCCGACGGTGCCCGGTGTCTGGCTGGTTTGCAGGGCGGTGGCGGCGAGGGCGAGTTCGACGAGGCCGCAGCTGCCGAGGGTGTGCCCGAGGCTGCCCTTCCATCCGACGAGCGGGGCGCCCGGGAATGTGTTGGCAAAGGCCAGGGCTTCGAGGCGTCCGGCTTCGAGGGTGCCGGTGCCGTGGCCTTTGACCCAGAGTCGGCGGCCTGCCGCGGCGTGTGCGAGTGGGGCGAGGGCGGTGGCAAAACCTGCGCCGTCGGGGCGGTTGGCGGTGAAGTGGTACATCTCGTTGTGGAGGTGCTGCTCCATGATCGAGAGGGCGCCTTTGTCGCGGGTGAGCACGGCGTAGGCGGCGCCGTCGCCGAGGCCGATCGAGCCGGTGTCGCGCGCCATGTAGGGGGCGGGCAGGTCGGCGTTGAGGATTTTGAGCGAGTGAAAGCCGCCGGTGACGAAGGGGCTGAGGAAATCGTAGGAGACGACGAGGGCGGAGTCGGCCAGGCCGGCCTGGATCATCCGGGTGGCGTGGAGCAGCCCGAGGTGCGCGGAGACGCAGGCGTGGGAAAAGATGGCGAAGTGCGTGCCCCAGCCGAGGGCCTGGCGGAGATGGTCAATGGAAGCGGCAGGGGTGCCGTAGGCTGCGTGGGCGGGATCGCCGGAGCGGCGAAATGCGTGGAGGCTGCCGACGCCAAAGTTACTGCTGGTGAAGCAGACTGGTTTGCGGGCGGTGCCCCAGCCCTCGCCGGCGAGGGGGGCGAGGAGGGTTTGCATGGCCTGCAACCATGTTGGCGTCACGGTCTCGTCGAGTGCGCGCCCCGGCAGGGGTGCGAGGGGGACGAGGTCGCCGCCGTCGCGTCCGAGCACGGGTGTGGGGTGGAGTGCGCGTGTGCCCGCGAGGAGGGCGGCGTGCGTGTGTGCCGCGTTGCCCAGAGGTGTCAGGCAGTCGCAGGCGGCGAGGCGGATGGAGCCGGTGGCATCCATGACAACGGGCGGGGCGGCTCAGGCGGGCAGGCGGGACTTGTCGGCGCGGGCGCGGATGAACTCGGCGAGGCTGTTGATGCTCGCGAGGGCCTGGCGCGATTCCTCGCTGCTGCTGATTTTGATGCCAAATTCCTTCTCGATCTTCACGACGAGCTCAAGGGCGTCGATGGAGTCCAGAGAGAGGCCGGAGCCGATCAAGGGGGCGCTGTCGTCGAGCGCGGAGACGTCGACGTCGTCGAGTTGCAGGGTTTCGACGATGAGGGTGCGAAGGCGAAGGTTGAGGGGATCTGCCATGCTGCTGGGGATGGGTTTACTGTTGGTGAAGGAGAGGGGCGCAGGAAGGCATTGCGCAAGCTCGCAGAGCGGCAAATTTAGGGCCGGATGGCGGCTCAGGGCGTGAAGCGCCGGAGGACGTGGCAGACATTGCTGCCGCCGAAGCCGCTGCTGTTGTTGAGGGCGATGGCTGGCGCGGTGTCGAGCGAGTCGACCGGGAGTCGGAGGCCGTCGCAGGTCGGGTCTGGTTGGCGGAGGTGGGCGTTGCCGGGGGTGAATCCGCCGTCGATGGCGAGGGCGCAGAAGGCGGCCTCCATGGCGCCTGCCGCGGAGAGGGGGTGTCCGGTGAGGCCTTTGGTGCTGCTGATGAAGGGGGCGGCGTGCGTATCGGCAAACACGGCACGCAGGGCGAGGGCTTCGGCGCGGTCTCCGATGGGGGTGGAGGTGGCGTGGGCGTTGACGTAGTCGATCTGGGCGGGGGAGACGCAGGCGTCGGCGAGGGCGCGCTGGATGGCGAGTCGGAGACCTGCGCCTTCGGGGTGGGAGATGGCGATGCTGTAGCCGTCGGAGCTCTGGCCCCAGCCTGCAAGTTCGGCGTAGATGCGGGCCTGTCGTCGGGTGGCGAGTTCGGCACTTTCGATGACGAGAGCGGTGGCGCCGCCGGCGCCGACAAAGCCGCTGCGACGCCCGTCGAACGGGCACGAGGCCAGGGCCGGATCGTCGGTCGTGGCGAGGGCGCGCATGGAGGAGAAGGGGAGGAGCGTCTCGGCGTTGTGCTCCTCGGCGCCGACGACGATGATGCGTTGCAGGCGACCGAGACGGATCTCGTCCATGGCGTAGCCGAGGGCGTGGCTGGAGGAGGCGCAGGCGGAGACGAAGCCGCAGACGGCGCCGTGGATGTGGAAGTGGGCGCCTAGGTTGAAATTGAGGGTGCCGGCGATGGAGCTGACGACGCCCATGGGGTTGCCCCGCTCGCCGCGCGCGGCGTCGAGCTGGCCGAGGTGGTGGTGGAGCAGGCGGGCGGAGCCGGCGGAGGCGCAGAAGAGGCCGGTGTACGGATCGCCGGCGATGTCGTCAGGCGTGAGGGCGGCGTCGGCGAGGGCCTGAGTGGCGGCGCAGAGCGCAAAGACGCCATGTGGCGCGAGGCCGCGAAGGGTTTCTCGGGGAATAGGGTAGGCGGCGGGCCAGGTCCAGTCGCGCGGGTGGGTGGCTTCAACGGAGAACTCCTTGATGGTCCCTGCGAGTTTTACGGGCAGATCGGGGTTGCCCACCCACTCGACGCGGGAGAGGCCGTGGCGGCCTTCGCGGAGGCTGTCGGTGACCGCGGCGCGGTCGTTGCCGATGGGGGTGATGAAGCCGAGCCCTGTGATGACGGGGCGGTGGATCGAGGCGGGCATGCTCACGCGGTTTTGTTTTGCTCGCGGAGGCGGCGGGCGACGTAGGCGTGAAGTTCGCCGACGGTGTGGAGGGCGAGGATGTCCTGGTTGTCGATGCGGACTTGGAAGATGTCTTCGAAGAAAAACACGGTTTCGGCGATGGCGAGGGAGTCGAAGCCGAGGTCTTCGATGAGGCGGTGCTCGTCGAGGATGGGGGCGTTTTTCGAAAAGGGGCTGGCGGAGGGGAGGTAGTCGCGCAGGGCGGCTTCGATGATGAGTCGCAGGGCAGCGGGGGCTTGGTCCGACCGGACGAGGGCAAACGCGTCGCGCACTTCGCGTGGGAAGCGGGCGAGGGCGTCGGGGGTGTCGGAGGGCGAGGGCATTGCGGGTAGGAAAGCGTGCCGGGGCGCTGGCTCAAGCCTTGGTTCTGGGCGAAAAAAACGCCCGGCGGTGAGGCCGGGCGTTTTTGAAGGAAGGAGTCGCTCTTTACTTGATGAAGAGGATTTCTTCGTACGTCGGGACGGGCCAGTTGGCGTCTGGGATGAGGCCTTCGAGGGCGTCGATCGACTTGCGGATGGCGAGGAGCTGCGGGAGGACGCTGTGGCAATAGTGCTCAGCTTCGGCCTGGAGGTCGGTGATGTGCTTGCTGCGGATTTCCTCGAGTTTGGCGACGCCGTTTTGGGCGGCGGCGATGAGGTCGGAGACCTGGGTGAGGAGTTTGGCATCAGGCTGCATGCCGGCGGCCTTGAGGGCGGCGACGTTGGCGGCGAGCTCGGTCTGATAGCGGATCGCGGCCGGGAGGTACTTGGTGCGGACCATCTCGGTGACGATGTTGGCTTCGACGTTGATGACCTTGCAGTACTGCTCGAGGACGATGTCGCGGCGGGCTTCGAGCTCGCGCTTGGTGAGGATGCCGTACTTTTCGTAGGCGGCGACCGTGGTCTTGGCGGCGATCATCGAGGCGGCGTCGACCGTGGTGCGGAGGTTGGGGAGGCCGCGCTTGAACTCGGCTTCCTTGTGCCACTCCTCGGAGTAGCCGTTGCCGTTGATGATGACGGTGCCGTGCTCGGTGACGATCTCGGTGAGGAGCTCGCCGACGGCGTCTTCAAGCTTCTTGGTCTTGACGGCCTTTTCGAGCTTGGTGGCGACGTAGTCGAGGGACTCCGTGACGATGGTGTTGAGGGCCGCGAGCGGGCCGCCGATCGACTGGTTGGAGGCGACAGCGCGGAACTCGAACTTATTGCCGGTGAAGGCGAAGGGCGAGGTGCGATTGCGGTCGCCCGCGTCCTTGGCCAGCGGGGGGAGGACGTCGACGCCGAGGTGGAGCAGGCCGCCCTTCTTGGAGGACTTGGCCTTGCCCTTCTTCAGCTGCTCGAAGATGTCGGCAAGCTGCTCGCCGAGGTAGACGGAGATGATGGCCGGGGGCGCCTCGTTGGCGCCGAGGCGGTGGTCGTTGGAGGCAGAGGCGACGGTGGCGCGGAGGAGGCCGGCGTGCTTGTGGACGGCGCGGATGACCGCAGCGCAGAAGACGAGGAACTGGAGGTTCTCGTGCGGGGTGTTGCCGGGCTCGAGGAGGTTGCCCTGGGCGCCGTTGCCGAGCGACCAGTTGAGGTGCTTACCGGAGCCGTTGACGCCGGCGAAGGGTTTCTCGTGGAGGAGGCACTCCATGCCGTACTTACGGGCCACGCGCTTGAGCGTGGTCATGATAAGCTGCTGGTGGTCGGCGGCGATGTTGGCGGTCTCGTAGATCGGGGCGAGCTCGTACTGGGAGGGCGCGACCTCGTTGTGGCGGGTCTTGACGGGAACACCCAGTTTATAGAGCTCGGCTTCGCACTCGTGCATGTAGGCGAGGACGCGATCCGGGATGACGCCGAAGTACTGGTCTTCGAATTCCTGGCCCTTGGGCGGGCGGGCGCCGAACAGGGTGCGGCCGGCGGAGAGCAGGTCGGGGCGGGCAAGGAAGAAGTTGCGGTCGATCAGGAAGTACTCCTGTTCCGGGCCAGCCGTGGCGGCGCAGAACGGAATGTTGGTGTGACCGAAGAGCTTCAGGATGCGGCGAGCTTGCTCGTCGAGGGCCTTCATCGAGCGAAGGATCGGGGTCTTCGTGTCGAGCACGTCGCCGGTCCAGGATACGAAGGCGGTCGGGATGCAGAGGGTGACGCCGTTGGCGTTTTCGATCAGATAGCAGGGGCTCGAGACGTCCCAAACGGTGTAGCCGCGGGCTTCGAAGGTGGCGCGCATGCCGCCGGAGGGGAAGGAGGAGGCGTCGGGTTCGCCCTGGGTGAGCTGTTTGCCGGAGAACTCGGCGATGGCGCCGCCTTTGCCGTCGGGCTCAAGGAAGCTGTCGTGTTTCTCGGCGGTGTGCCCGGTGAGGGGCTGGAAGATGTGCGCGTAGTGGGTTGCGCCGCGTTCTAAAGCCCAGTCTTTGATGGTGGTTGCGACGATGTCGGCGATGGCGGAGTCGAGGGGGGCGCCGGTGTCGATGGTCTTTTTCAGGGCCTTGAAGACGCCCTTGGGCAGGCGAGCCTGCATGACCTTTTCGTTAAATACATTCTGGCCGTAGAGGGCGGCGGAATGGCTTTCTTTGAAAGCCAACGTGCTGGTAACGCGAAAGTTGTTCGCGGCTGAGATGGCGTTTAGACGTGCAGGGCTGACGCTCATGGGTTTTGTACTTTGGTTATAGAGAAAGAGGTTTCAAACGGTGGCGGGTACCGATTGGCAGTGCCCCGACACGGAAGGGCTTTTCAGCAGTTTTCGGGCCAGATTTTGAGTCCGGGGAGATTTTTTCTGGGCTGGTGACGCGAGGCGGTCAATGCGCTGTGGGGCGAGTACTGAGCTGGGCGATGGCCTCGGGCAGGAGGCGGTGCTCCTCAACGTGGATTTTTTCGGTGAGGCTTGCGAGCGTGTCGTCGGATTCGATGCGGACCGGTGCTTGGGCGACGATGGGGCCCCCGTCGACTTCGGCGGTGACTTCATGCACGGTGCATCCGGTGATTTTGACGCCGCGCCGCCAGGCCTGGCCGATTGCGTCGAGACCCGGGAAACTGGGGAGCAGGCTGGGATGGAGGTTGATGATTTTTCCGCGGAATGCGGCGAGGAACGCGGGCTTGATCACGCGCATGAATCCGGCGAGCACGACGAGGTCCGGGTGCAGGTCGCGGATGAATTGGATGTAGCGCTGCTCGGCGGGGCCTTCGAGTTTGGTTTTGAAGGGGGCGGGATCGAGGTAAGTGGCTGGGATGCCAAAGCGAGGCCCGAGGGCCAGGATGCCGGCGGCTGGTTGGTCTGAGATGAGGGCGACGACTTGGGCGCGCCCGAGCCGCCCTGCCTGCTGGGCCAGTAAAATGGCCTCGGCATTGCTGCCCCGACCAGAACCGAGAATGACGACGCGCATGTGGATCGTTGAGCAAGAGCTCTGCGCGGGTGGTTGGCGAGCCTGAGATGTGGCCGGGCGTGGGCTGGGGTTGCGCGCTTGCCTCGGCCGCGCGAAGGGCCTGATCTGTGTCCGTGGCACCAGATGCGCAGGCACAATGGCTTATGACGGTCGACGCCGGATATCGGCAGATGCTCGATGCGATCGCCGCGGCGCGTGTCTCCGTGCGGCTGGAGTGCTACATCTTTCAGCCTGGAGAGCCTGGCGATGCCTTCCGGGCGGCGCTGGTTGCGGCCGCGCGTCGCCGGGTGTGGGTGCGCGTGCTTGTCGATGGGTTTGGCTCGAAGGAGCTGCCTGCCGATTATTGGCGCGAGCTGACGGAGGCCGGAGGCTGCGTCGGCGTGTTCAATCCCCTGGCGTTGGACCGGATCGCGATCCGCAATCATCGCAAACTGATGGTGGTGGATGAGGCGCTTTCGTTTGTCGTCGGGTTTAACATTGCGCCCGAGTACGTGGGCGACGGGGTGACGCGTGGCTGGCGCGACCTTGGGTTGGTCCTCCGTGGCGATACGCCCAAACATCTCGCGGCGTCGTTCGACGAGATGTGGGAGGCGCGTGCGTTTCGCCATCCGTACGGATTGCGCTTCTGGTTTTCGACGCTGCGCCGCCGGCTGGTCGCGTGCAGCAGCGCCGAGGTGATGGCGATGGGGCCGGGGCTGGGGCGGAATGCGTTTCACGCGAGCCTGCTGCGGTCGTTGAGGCGCGCGCGCAATGTCCGGATCGTGTCGGCGTATTTTGTGCCGAGTTTCCGGCTGCGGCGGGCATTGCAACGCGTGGCGCGGCGGGGCGGCCGGGTGCGCCTGTTGCTGGCGGGCAAGACGGATGTGCCGCTGGTGCAGGCGGCCGGGCGGGCGTTTTACGGGGCGCTGTTGCAGGCGGGGGTGGAGATCGCGGAGTACCAGCCGCAGGTGCTGCATGCGAAACTCGCCCTGGTCGATGGCGCGGTGTTTGCCGGCTCCTCCAATCTCGATGCGCGGTCGCTGGGGATCAACTACGAGTTGATGGTGCGTCTGCCGGATGCCGCGCTCGCGGAGCAGGGGCGGAAGATTTTTGAGGCCGACTGGGCGCGTGCGCGCGTGATCGATGCGGCGCAGTGGGCGCGCGGGCGCAGCTGGTTGACGCGGTGGCGCGAGAGCGTGGCGCTGTTTTTGCTGACACGGTTCGACTTGTGGTTTGCGCGGCGCCAGCTGCGGCGGCTGAGCTGAGGGGGCATAAAAAACGCGCCTCGGAGGCGAGGCGCGTCGGTGAAGGCGCGAGGCTCAGAAGAACTTCTTCGCCTTGTCGAACCAGCTTTTGGAGGTCGGATGCTCGGCGTCTCCGCAGACGCGGGCGAACTCCTCGAGCGCGCGGCGTTGCTCGCCGGTGAGGCTCGTGGGCACTTCGACGTGTACGCGGACGAGCTGGTCGCCGGCGCTGCCGGAGCGGAGCTGGGGCATGCCCTTGCCGCGGAGGCGGAAGGTGGTGCCGCTTTGCGTGGCCGGCGGGATCTTGAGCGAGGCCTTGCCGGAGAGGGTGGGCACTTCGATGGTGCCGCCCAGGGTGGCGAGGGTGAACTTGATCGGAATCTCGCAGAAGAGGTCGTCGCCGTGGCGCTCGAACAGCTCGTGCTCCTTGACCGTGATGACGATGTAGAGATCGCCGGGCTGGCCGCCCGCCAGGCCCGCCTCGCCGTTGCCGGCGGAGCGTAGGCGCGAGCCGGTGTCGACGCCGGGGGGGATGCGGACGTTGATCTTGGTGGTCTTGGGCACGCGGCCTTCGCCGTGGCAGGCGGTGCAGGTTTTTTCGACGCGGGTGCCGGCGCCGCCGCAGGTCGGACAGGTTTGCGTGAAGACGATGATGCCGCCGGAGCGGCGGATCTGGCCGGCGCCGCGGCAGGTCGGGCAGGTGGTGCGCTTGGAGCCGGGCTCGGCGCCAGAGCCGTTGCAGCGTTCGCAGGCGACGAGCTTGCGGAAGGATACCTCTTTTTCGAGGCCGCGTGCGGCCTCTTCGAGGCTGATTTCGAGGTCGTAGCGCAGATCGGAGCCGTCGCGGCCTCCATCGTTGCGGCTGCCGCCGCCGAACATCTCCTCGAAGATGCCGCCGCCCCCGCCGCCTTGTCCGAAGACTTCGCGGAAGATGTCGAAGGGGTCGTGCATGCCTCCGCCGCCGAAGCCGCCGGCTCCCGCACCTCCGCCGCCCCCGCCTGGGCCGGCAAATGCGGCGTGGCCATAGCGGTCGTACGCGGCGCGTTTCTGCGGGTCCTTTAGGATCTCGTACGCCTCGGAGACTTTCTTGAACATCTCCTCGGCGGATTTGTCGCCGGGATTTTTGTCCGGGTGGTATTGGACGGCCTTCTTGCGATAGGCCTTCTTGAGCTCCTCATCGGAGGCGCCTTTTTCGACGCCGAGGAGTTCATAATAGTCTTCTTTGGCCATGAGTGGTTGTCCTTGGAGGAAAGTGTTTCGCGGCCGGGTGGCAGCGAAGCGGTTTAGGCGGCGGGGCCGCTGGAGACGACGACGCTGGCGGCGCGCAGGAGGCGGCCGTTGAGCGAGTACCCGGTGCGCACGACGAGGGCGACATTTTCGGCGGGGACGTCGGGGCTGGGCTGGTGCGAGATGGCCTCGTGCTGATGCGGATCGAAGGGCTGGCCGGCCGGGTTGATTTCCTTGAGGCCGTGGTTGGCGAGCGTGGTTTTCAACTGGGTGAGGACCATCTCGATGCCTTCGACGATGCCCTTGGTGTCGGTCGCCTGCTTGGCGGCAGTGAGGCCGTGGGTGAGGCTGTCGATAATGGGCAGGAGGTCTTCGAGGACCCGGCTGGCGGCAAACTGGCGCAGTTCGTCTTTCTCGCGGAGGGTGCGTTTGCGGAAGTTCTCGAGGTCGGCGACGGAGCGCAGGTAGCGCGCATAGTTGTCGGCTGCCTCTTTCTTGGCGGCGTTGAGCGCTTCCTCAGGCGAGGTCTGGGCGATCTGCTCGGATTCGGGGGCGGCAGCCGGCTGGCTGGCCTCGGGGGCCGGCGTGGTGGTGGTCGGTTTGTCTTGTTCGGTTTCGCTCATGTAAGGCGGAGCACTAAAGGACGGCACTGCGATTGATCAAGGGCGCGATTGGGTCGGCCTACTTGGCGGACTCTTTTTCGCCGGGCATGATTTTCTCGAGGAGGCGGTTGAGGAGGCCACTGCGTTGCACGAGTTGCGCGGCGATGGGGGCGGCGAGGGCCGTGGGGTTGTCCACGTTCTCGTAGGTGTGGTTGAGGTTGAGATTGAGGACGCGGGGGGCCGAGTTGCCGGCGTCGGCGATGACGAGCTGGTCGAAGCGGAGTTCGAGGTGGCGGATGAGGAACTCGCGGGGTTTGTCGCTGCCTGGCTCCTCGGTGGCGGGTTTGTCCTCGGTGGTGCCGCCGCCCAGGAGGCGTTCCTGGAAGAGCTGGATGTTGCGTTCGCCGGCGGCGTTTTTCACGAGGGCGAGTTTCTCGATGTTGATGGCGGCATCTTCGATGACGAGGCGGTCGCTGAAGAGGGAGGGCAGGTTGAGCTCGGCGCGGAATTCGCGCACGTGCACGAAGTCGGAGATGGGGAACGAGGAGGGATTGCGCAGGACCAGTCCGCGGATGACGACGCGCGAGGTGAAGGGGTTGGCGGTGAGCTCGGAGACGGTGACGTCGAACTGGGTGCGTTTGTGGAGCGCGGTGGTGACGATTTGCGGGAGGAAGAACGCCCAGGCCAGTGCCGCAACCGCGAGGAGGAGGACGAGGAAGACGAGTAGTTTGCCGATCAGACCGCCGCGACAGGCGGCACGTGGGCTGGAGGTGTTCATGGAAGTTTAGTTGATGAAGTTTTCGGTGATGAGGACCAGCGCGCCGTCGGGAGTCTCAAAGTCGAAGGCGTCGGCGTACGGGAGGAGTGCGTTGTCGCCGCGTTTGAGGGTCTGCCCGGAGGCGAGCCGGAGGCTGCCACTGACGACGCTCAGAAGGCGGGGTTGTTCCCCGGCGGCGAATTTGAGGTGGTCGCCCTGCGCGAGCACGGCGCGGCGGATGCGGAACTCGCGGCAGTTGGCGATGGTCGCCGAGGTCGGTTGCGCACGGAGGGGGGCGGGCTCGAAGTCGTTCCAGTTGATGGAGCGCAGGGATTCGGTGACGTGCATCTGGCGGGGTTTGCCGTCGAGGCCCACGCGGCCCCAGTCGTAAACGCGGTAGGTGGTGTCGGAGTTTTGCTGGATTTCGAGGATGAGGTTCCCGGCGTCGATGGCGTGGATCTGCCCGCTGTGCACGAGGATCGAGTCGCCTTTGGAGACGGGGAACTTATGCACGCAGGTTTCGAGCGTGTTGTGGGCAAGGGCTTTCTCAAACTGGTCGGGGGTGACACCGCGCCTGAGGCCGACGATCAGGTGGGCGCCGGGGGTGGTGTCGGCGATGTACCAGTTTTCGGTCTTTGGCTCGCCGCCGAGGGCGGCGGCCACGGCCATGGGAGGGTGGACTTGGAGGCTGAGGCGCTCGCGGCAGTCGAGCCACTTGATGAGGATGGGGAAGGGTCGCGAGGAGGGCCATTTCGGGCCCATGATTCGCGCGGTATTTTTTTCCAGGAGTTGGCGAAGCGACTGTCCCTCGAAACTGCCTTGCGTGGCGACGGACTGGGCTTCCGGGCGGTCGACGATCTCCCAGCTTTCGCCGATCGGACGGGCCGAGGGAAGGGTGCGGCCCAGAGAGGAGGCCAGTCCCTGGCCGCCCCAGACGCGTTCTTGATAGAGAGGTGTGAATAGGAGGACTTCGCTCATGGATTAAAAAAGAGTTTGAAAAAGGCTCCTGCTGGGCGGGGTGGGGTTTGCGTTTGACCACCCCGGCTTTTGGATTGGGAATTCGCGACCGTTTCGAACGGCACACAGCAAATGGCCAAGTCGCAGAATTCAAACTCAAACAAAGAAGGGCCGTCGTTTACGCCCCCTCGTCATCGACCGCGGTGGTTGTTGGCGAGTCTCTGCGCAATCCTGGCGATCTTCATGACGGTCGCCTTTTTTGATTACGATCCGTCTCAATATCCGGGCAATCACAGTGGCGGGGCGACGGTCGTGGAGCACGGTGCAGTGGCCACGAAGTCGATGCAGGCGGTGAGCCGGAATCTGGTGGGCTACTTTGGAGTTTATTCGACCTATTGGTCGTATGCGCTTTTTGGCGGCGGCGCGTGGCTGATTCCGGTCTTTCTATCCTGGCTTTCCTACCTGGGGTTGCGGGCGACGCGCCGCTTCGCGGTCACACGCGTTATGGTGATGCTATTGTGCACGACGACGCTCGCCGGCCTCTTTGCGTGGCAGAGCACGTTTTTGATGAACCAGCGCTGGTTCCCGCACGGCCCGGGTGGCGTGATTGGCGCACTGGTGTACGTCGATTGCCTGAAGGGTGTCTTCGGCGTATTTGGGTCGGCCTTGTTGCTTTGGGCTGCGTATGCGCTCGGGCTGCTGTTTGTCTTTACCCGGGACGTGGGCGCCGAGTTCGACCGGCTGCTCCACTGGGTCCATACTTGGAAGGAGCGCCGCGAGGCGCGTTTGGTTCAGCGAGAGTCCGAGCGCCGGCTCTTGCGGGAAGCGGAGGCTAAAAGGCGGATGGCTGCGCAGGCCGCCGTCCCGGCCCGCAAAGACCCGATCCCGGCGGCCATGCAGGCCCCCAATAAGCTGGCTCTCGCCAAGCCCACCGCCGCACCGTCGCAGGGACCTGAAAAATCTGCGCGGGCCGGGGCCGAGCCTGCTCCGGCTCCTGCGGTGAAACCTGCCCCTGCGGAGCCCGTCGCTCCTGCCACGAAGCCCGCACCGGCAAGCAAGCCTGTCGAACCCAAGCCGCAACCCACTCCGCCGCCTGCCCCCAAGGTTGTGGTCTCCACCCCGGCGACCTCCACCAAGTCGCTGGAGGCCGAGGCCGCCGGCAAGATCGCCCTCCACATCGTAAAGCCCGAGGAGTTGAAAAAGGCCAAGGCGGCGGTGCCGGCCTCGGCCGACGATCACTACCAGTTCCCGCCCCTCTCTCTCCTCAAGGAGCAGGTCGCCCCCTCTCCCGAAAACTCCGAGGAGGAACACCAGCGCAACGCCGAGAGCTTGTTGCGCATCCTGCACGAATTTGGCGTCGAGGTTTCGCTCGGCGAGATCCACGTCGGCCCGGTGATCACCCGCTACGAGGTGGCGCCGGCTCCTGGCGTGCGCGTCGAGAAGATCGCCGGCCTCGATAAAAACATCGCGTTGGGCATGCGCGCGCAATCGGTCCGCATCCTTGCGCCGATCCCCGGCAAGGCTGCCGTCGGCGTGGAAGTGCCCAACCAGCACCCGACGCCCGTCGGCATGCGCGAGATCATCGAGAGCGAGGATTGGGTGAACGCGAAGGCGGAAATTCCCATCGCCTTGGGCAAGGACGTCTCTGGCAAGCCGCTCATCTCCGATCTGGCTAAAATGCCCCACTTGCTCATCGCCGGCGCGACCGGCTCCGGCAAGTCGGTGTGCATCAATTCCATCATCGCCTCCATTCTCTATTCGAAGAGCCCCAAGGATCTCCGCCTGCTGATGGTCGATCCCAAGGTCGTCGAGTTGAAGATATTCAATCCGCTGCCCCACATGCTCATCCCCGTGGTCACCGAGCCCAAGAAAGTGCCCGGTGCCCTCAAGTGGCTGCTCAACGAGATGGAGCAACGCTACCAGATTTTCGCCAAGTGCAACGTGCGCAACATCGCCGGCTTTAATAACCGCAAGCGCGAGCCCGATGGCGAAGCGCCGCCCGCCCCGGAACAGCCCACGCTCGACGGGCTCGACGATGGCATCGAGATTCCCGACCGCCTCCCCTATATCGTCGCGATCATCGACGAACTCGCCGACCTCATGATGGTCGCGCCCGCCGAGATCGAAACCTCGATTGCGCGTCTCGCGCAGCTGGCGCGTGCCGCAGGCATCCATCTGATCATCGCCACGCAGCGCCCGTCGGTGAACGTGATCACCGGCGTCATCAAGGCCAACCTTCCCTCCCGCATCGCCTTCCAGGTCGCCTCCCAGGTCGACTCCCGCACGATCCTCGACACCAAGGGCGCCGATATGCTCATCGGCCGCGGCGACATGCTCTTTTCCCCCCCCGGCAGCTCACGGCTCGTCCGCGCCCAGGGTGCCTTTGTGTCCGACGACGAGGTATCCGCCATGGTTGAATACCTCAAGCGCAACGGTCCCCCGGTTTACAAGCAGGACGTCCAGGCGCAGATCGACCGCGCCGCGCGCGACGACGATGACGATGAGGATGGCGACGACGAGGATCTCGGAGACGACGATCAGCTCTACCGGCAGGCGCTTGATGTGCTCAAGTCCACACGCCGCGCCTCCACATCCATGCTCCAACGCCGTCTGCGTATCGGTTACAACCGCGCCGCCCGCATCATGGAAATCATGGAAGACAAAGGCATCGTCGGGCCCGAGAATGGCTCCAGCCCCCGCGAAATCCTCGTCGACCTCGATACCCTTTGAGGCTCCGGCTTGGAAAGAACTCGTATTGGGACGGCCCCCGGACTTCTTTCGTGCTGACTTCCAAGAAACCCTTTCCTAACTGACTACCCCATGCAGACCATTGGCGAACGGCTCGAAGAGGCGCGCAAGCGCAAGGGAATCTCCATTCGTGAGGCCGCTGAGGCCACGAAGATCCGCGGCGAGTATCTGCAAAAATTCGAGGGCAACCAATACGACATCAACCTGCCTGAGATCTACGTGCGCGGATTCCTCCGCACGTACGCGACCTTTTTGAAGGTGCCGGCCGACAAAATCATGGCTGACTACAAGGCCCTCGGCCTTGGTTCCGATTCGCGCCCGCGCACACCGAGCCGCGAGGTCTACGGCCGCATGGACATCTCATTTGCCTCCTCCAACGGGAAGGCCTCGTCCTCGTCGGCTGCCGATGAGGTGCCGGCCGTCTCCTCGGATGAGGGTACTGGCGAGTCCGGGACGTCGCGGCCACGGCAGTTTGCCCGCATCGGGACCAGCTTGCCCAACGGCCCGTACATCGACCCGCGGATGATCAAGAAGGCAGGGCTGATCGCGGCCGGCGCCGTGATTGTCGTACTGCTCATCTGGGGGCTGAGTTCGCTTTTTGCAGGGAAATCCGGCGGCGGTTCGCTTGCGGCCGGCGGCGACCCCGCGACCGAACTGACCTTGTGCGCCCTCGATCAGGTCCGCGTGAAGGTGGTGCAGGTCTCGGACAAGGCGGAGCTCTTCCAGGGCACGCTCTCGGCCGGCGAGCGCAAGACGCTCTCTCGCCGCGGCTCCGTTTATGTCACCACGACCTCCGGCAAGAGTCTGAAGATCGAGATGAACGGGAAACGCTACGATCTCCCCTTCGAAGGTTACGACCGGGCCGAAGTCGGCGTGCGATGATCGCGCGCCAGGTCTGATGCTCGACGGGGGCTTCGCCCTCGTTTTTTTGTCGCCGCCCGCGGGCACAAAAAAACGCCGAGATGCGCAGTGCGCGATCTCGGCGTCGGCGTGTGAACCAAATTACTTTTTGGCGGCAGCCTTCTTCACCGCTTTTTTTGCAGCGGGCTTCTTGGCGGCGGCTTTCTTCACAACCTTCTTCACAACCTTCTTGGCAACCTTCTTCACTGCCTTTTTGGGAGCAGCTTTCTTGGTCGCGGTTTTGGCGGCGGGTTTTGCTTTTGTGGCCATTTCGTGGGTATCCTTTCTGTGGTTATTTGGGGTTAGATTGCGGGTCAAAAACTTTGCCCGGGCATTATGGATGCGCAAAGTGCGCATTTTTGCTAGGCGAATTTTTGCTTTGGAGGTTTTGCAAGTCCATGCACGCGCTAGCGAAGTCCCGCGGGCGGGCCGAGGAGTTCGCGCGCGATGATCGCATGGCGGATGTTTTTTGCGTTGCGCAACTCGACGAGCCAGGCGGCGCCGGAGGCGGCCGGGGCTGTACTGGGTTGCTCGATGCGGATCGCCTCGGCCTGCGCAAGCGTGCGCGCCCGCCGGGCTTCTAGCTCCCGGTAGCGGGCCTCGATTTCCCTCTGCCGCTCAAGCGCGGCGCGGTCGATCTCCGGCTCTGGCGGCGGTGTGGCGGGCTCGACTACGGGGGCCAGACGGCGCTGCAGCTCCTTGAGCATGTCCTGAAGCGGATCCTGAAATACCGGCGGCGGCGCTTCCTCGCGCGGCGCGGGCGCCTGTGCGAGGGGCGGTGGCTCGGTCGCGGCGGGCGCTGGCGTGGCCAGCCCGCGCCGCTCGGCGATCTTTCGGCGGATATCCTCCCGGACGCGCCGTGCCTGGTCGTCGTCGTAAGGCTCGGTGCCCGGATTTCTCTCGGGCGTGCCGTCGCCATCGTAGTCGGCGGACTGGCCCTCCTTCTCGCGGCGGCGTTGGTTGAGCCACCACGCGATGATGCCCGCGACGGCGATGACGACCTGGATGTGTTCTAGAAACCAGCGCATGCGCGGTGGTCCCTTTATTTTTTAGTCTCGGGCTGGGCGATGCTGGAGCGCATCGCGGTGTCGGACTGCACATTTTCCATTTTGTAGTAGTCCATCACGCCGAGGCGGCCGTTGCGGAACGCGTCGGCGATGGCCTGCGGCACCTGAGCCTGGGCGTCCACGACCTTGGCCTGCATCTCCTGCACGCGGGCCTTCATCTCCTGTTCGAGGGCGACGGCGGCGGCGCGGCGGATTTCGGCCTGCGCCTGTGCCATGTTTTTGTTGGCCTCGGCCTGTGCCACTTGGAGTTTGGCACCGACGTTCTCGCCAACGTCCACGTCGGCGATGTCGATGGAGAGGATTTCAAATGCGGTGCCGACGTCGAGGCCGCGCGCGAGCACGGTTTTCGAGATGGAGTCCGGGGATTCGAGGACGGTCTTGTAGCTTTCGGCGGCACCGATGGTGGTGACGATGCCTTCACCGACGCGGGCGATGATGGTGTTTTCCTTTGCGCCGCCGACGAAGCGATCGAGGTTGGTGCGCACGGTGACGCGGGCTTTGACCTTCACCTGGATGCCGTCTTTTGCGACGCCGTCGATGGTGGTGCGGCCCTGCTCGGGGTTGGGGCAGTCGATGACCTTGGGGTCGACGGAGGTGCGCACGGCCTCGACGACGCTCTTGCCGGAGCCTTTGGTGGCGAGGTCGATCGCGCAGGCGCGGTCCCAGCCGAGCTCGATGCCGGCTTTCTGGGCGGCGATGATGGCCTGGACCGTGGGGACGACGTTGCCGCCGGCGAGGAAGTGGGCGGCGATCTTGTCGGTGGTGAGTTGGATGCCGGCCTTGACGGCGGTGATGCGGGCCTCGACCACGAGGTTATAGGGCACGCCGCCGAGTCGCATGCCGAGGAGGTTGAGCATGCTGACGGGCGCGCCGTTGAGCCATGCTTTCAGCCAGGTGCTGAAGAAGGAGAACAGGATGAAGGCGACGATCAGCGAGGGGACGCCGATGAGGACGAGCATGATGACGGATATGTTTTGCATGGGAAAAATCAGGCTTTGGTGACGATGAGGCGGAAGCTATCGAGTCCGGTCACACGGATGGGGGCGCCCTTGGGGAGAAGGCCGTCGCGGGAAAAGGCTTCGTAGCGTTTGCCCGACACGAGCACGTAGCCGGTCGGGGAGAGTGGGGTGGCGGCTTCGCCGGTCTGGCCAATGATGCTAGCGGGCTCGGCGACGGGCGGCTGCGTGGTGGAGCCGCTCGTGGATTGTACGAACAGTTTTTTGCCGAAGCGGGTGCGCGGGATGACGACGAACTCAAGCAGGAGCGTGAGGCCGAGCAGTCCGAGCGCGGCGAGGGTGGCGAGGGCGCCGCCGGCCGCGCCATACGTGTGGAATGCCAGGATGCAGCCGGCGAGCATCGCGATCCCTCCTATCGAGCCGAGGATGGCTCCGGGCACGAAGACTTCGCAAAAGAGCAGAACGATGCCGAACAGGAATAGTATGAGGATCGCGTTCATACGTTGGCTTTCTCGACGATGAGACCGAAATCGTTGACGCCGCGGACGACCACCGGCGTGCCGGCATCAAGTGTGCCGAGGTCGACGCGGGCCTCGTAGCGGCGCCCGGCGATCTCCACCTGCCCGCTGGGGCGCAGGGCAGTGGCGGCGACGCCAGTCTGGCCGATGATGGCGTGAATCTGCTCAATGGCGTTGCCGGTGCCGGAGGTCTGGGCGGCGGCGTCCACGGTGGAGGTCACGATCATCTTGTCCCAGAACCAGCCCTTGGGGATGAATCGCGCCAGGAGCAGGCCTAGGACGACCGCGATGGCGCACCCGAGCCCGACGTTGACGATCGGGCGGACAAAGGTGTCTGCGGTGATTTCAATGGGTTCGTTTGGCCAGAGGTCGGCCATGGACCAGACGAGCGAACCGAACATCATGATCAGGCCGCAGACGGCGAGGATGGCGGTGCCGGGGAGTACGAAAATCTCGAGCGCGACGAGCAGCAGTCCGGCCGCAAAGAGGATCATGGGCTCGTGCCCTGAGAAGCCTGCGACGTAATTGCTGAGGAAGACGATCACGAGGAGCGTGATGCCGGAGATTCCGAAGATGCCGAATCCGGGAGTTTTGAACTCGATAAACAGCGCGAGCAGGCCGAGGCCGAGCAGGATCGGGGCGATGGCATTGAGCCAGACGGCCAGCTGCTCGGACCAGTTTGCATCGAGGCGTTTCAAATTGTAGTTACCCGCGCCGTATTTCTGCGTGAGCAGGTCGTCGATGTCCTTGGCGATGCCGGCGCCGAGCAGGGGCTGCGGGGGCTCTCCATAGGTCTCCATCGCTTCGGCCGCGGTGAGGGTGAGCGGATGGGCGCCCTTCGCCTTGATGACCTTTTCGCCGATTTTCAGCTCAAACTCCTCGTCGATCATGGCGGAGATGACCTGCCCTCGCTCGGGTTTGCCCTTCGCCTGACAGATGCCGCGTACGTCGGCGAGCAGGTAGCTCACGACTTTCCCCTTCATGGTCTTTTCGATGTCCTGTCCGGTGGCCGAGACGGGGGCGGCGGCGCCGATTTTACCGAGGGGGGCGAGCCAGATGTCGTCCGTGCTGGCGGCGATGATCGAGCCGGCGGAGATGGCCTCGTCGTTGACATAGGTCAGCGTCAGCCCGGGAAATTTTCGGATCGCCTCCATGATGTCTTTGGTGACGTCGAGGGCGCCACCTGGCGTTTTCATGTCGAAGATCACGACGTCGGCCTTTTGCTCGATGGCCTCCTTCAATCCACGGCGGACGATGTAGAGGGCAGGGGTGGCGATCTGCTCGCGGATGGGGATGACGACGACGTCGGGGCGCTTGGCCGGCGCTGATGTGGCGGGAGCGGCAGGTGCCGCCGCGGGGGTCGTGATCGGGGCTGCGCTTGGAGGTGGTGCTGACGTTTCGGTGGCGTCCGCGCCGCGCGCGCAGACGGCAAGCACCAGGCTCCAACAGAAAAGTTGCAGAAGGCGGACGAACATGGGGGCTTACATTGAGAGCCGGCTGGAGGATGCGCAAGGCGCGGTCGTTGGAAATCGTGGATTTGTTTCCAGCGGTGGCTTGCACGGTTGGGCGCAGACTGTTTTTTCGAAACCATGGAAAAAATCTCCTACCTCGGGCAGGAAATCGTGCGGTGGCGCGTCGGCCAATCGACCTTCCTTGCCTCGCCTGAAAAGGGCGCGCGCCTCATGAACTGGAATGTCGAGCTGGGCGACGGCTCGGTGCGCGATGTGGTGTACTGGCCCGAGCTCAAGTCGATGGACGACTTTGCGAAGACCCGCGGCGGCAACCCGATCCTGTTCCCTTTTTGCGGGCGCTCGTTCGATCAGGGCGAGATTTATCACTGGCGCGCCGCCGACGGCGTGCGCCGTCCGATGCCGATCCACGGCATCGCGCGCCAAAGCGATTTCCGGGTGACGCGCCTCGACGGCCGCGGTTTTGCGGCGCAACTGGTGCCGAATGCCGAGGCGAAGGCCAGTTACCCGTACGATTACGAGTTTGAGGTGACGTACCGTTTCGAGCCGCTGGCGTTGGCGTGTGAGTTCACATTGCGCAATCTCGGCACCCAACCGATCCCGTGGTCGGCGGGCCATCATTTCTATTTCACGCTTCCGTGGAGCGAGGGCTCCAAGCGCGAGGATTACCTGATCCGCCTGCCGGGGGGCCGCACGATCAAGCAGGATTTCAAGACCGGTGCGCTGCTGCCCGGACCAAAATTCCAGCGTGAGGAATCCCTCGGCAACGTCGAGCTCAGCGACACCTTCCACACCGATTTGAAGAGCAACACCATCGTGTTTGGCGAAAAGGGCCGTCCGGGCGATGTCACCGTCAAGGTCGGGACGTCGCCGGTGCCCGCGCCCGGCACGACGGTCGTCACGTGGACGGCCGACGCGCAGGCGCCCTTCTATTGCGTGGAGCCGTGGATGGGCCCGGCCAACGCCTGCGAGCACAAGACCGGGCTGCACTGGGTGCCGCCGGGCCAGTCGCAAAACTTCATCGTCGAGATCCGGCTGGCTTGAGGGCTTTTCGCCGTTCCGGTGTATAGTCGCGCATGGACTCTTCGCCTGCCGACTCTGCACCGGATGCCCCGGTTTACATGGGGCTGCCTTCGGAACGCTATCTGCGGCCGCGGCTGTGGGTGGCGTTGGCGCTGAGTGTGCCGGTGTTTCTGCTGGCGATGGGCGGCATGGTGCCGGGCCTCGCGCATCGTGTGCCGGCGGACGTCTCGGCGTGGCTCCAGTGCGCGTTGACGTCGCCGGTGTTTTTCTGGTGCGGGCGGCCGTTCCTGCGCCGTTGGTGGAAATCGCTCCGCGAGCGCGATCCCAACATGTTTACGCTGATCGTCACGGGCACCGGCGCGGCGTTTTTCTACAGCGTGGCGGCCGTACTCTGGGGCGATCGTTTCCCCGAGACGCTGCGCACCGCGCACGGCGTGCCGCTCTATTTCGAGGCGACGGCGGTCATCACGACGATCGTGCTGATCGGCCAGATCCTGGAGCAGCGTGCGCATGCGCGCACCGACGTCGCTGTGCGTGCCTTGTTGCAACTCGCCCCGAAGGTTGCCCACCGGGTGCGTGGCGACGCCGAGGAGGACGTGCCGCTGGAGCTGGTGGCGGTGGGCGATTTGCTCCGCGTGCGTCCGGGCGAGCGAATCCCCGTCGATGGCAACGTGGTCGAGGGCGCGAGCGATGTGGACGAGTCGATGCTCACCGGCGAGCCGGTTCCGGTTGCGAAACGCGCCGGCGATCCGCTCAGCGCGGGCACGCTCAACACCACCGGCTCCCTGCTCCTGCGCGCCGGGCGCGTGGGGCGCGACACGCTGCTGGCGCACATCATCGAGCTGGTCGAGACGGCGCGCGAGAGCGAGGCGCCGATCCAGCGTATCGCGGATCGCGCAGTCGCCGTGTTTGCCCCGGTGGTGGCGGGTGTCGCGGTGGTGACTTTTCTCTGTTGGTGGAGTTGGGGGCCGGCGCCGGCATTGATCCACGCGCTGGTCAATGCCGTGGCCGTGCTGATCATCGCGTGCCCCTGCACTCTCGGGCTGGCGACTCCGGTGGCGATTGTCACCGGCATCGGTCGCGGTGCGCAGGCGGGCGTGCTCGTGAAACACGCCGAGTCGCTGGAGCGGCTGGCGGCGGCGACGACCGTCCTGATCGACAAGACCGGCACACTCACCGAGGGGAAGCCGCAGGTCGTGGGAGTGCAGTCGCTGCTGGGTGACGGCGAGGCGGAGCTGCTCGGGTTGGCGGCATCGGCCGAGCAGCCGAGCGAGCACCCGCTGGCCCGGGCGATTGTGCAGGAGGCGCAGCGCCGGGGGCTCAAGTTGGAAGCGGCGGAGTCGTTTCAGGCCGAGCCTGGGTTTGGCGTGGAGGCGCGTGTCGGTGGGCGCCGGGTGCGCATAGGCCGTGTGGCCGACGCTGCGGCGCCGGTCGGAGATTTTGCGACGGCCACGCTGGTGGCGGTCGAGTGTGAGGGCGTGATCCTCGGCACTCTGGCGCTGGCGGACCCGATCAAGGCGACGACGCCCGAGGCCATCGCGGAGCTGCACCGGCTGGGACTGCGCGTCGTCGTGGTGTCGGGCGACCGCGAAGCCACGGTGCGCGCGGTCGCCGAGTCGCTCGGGCTCGACGGCTGGCACGCCGGAGTGACGCCGGCCCGCAAACAGGAGCTCGTGCGCGAGCTGCGGGCGCGCGGCGAACGCGTCGTGTTTGCCGGCGACGGGCTCAACGATGCGCCGGCGCTCGCGGCGGCCGAGGTCGGCATCGCGATGGGCACCGGCACCGATGTCGCCATGCAGAGCGCCGGGCTGGTGCTCGTGAAGGGCGACCTGCGCGGCATCGTGAAGGCCTTTCACTTGAGCCGCGCGACGCTGCGCACGATCCGGCAGAATCTTTTCTGGGCGTTTTTCTACAACGGGCTCGGCATCCCGGTCGCGGCGGGCGCGCTCTATCCGTTCTTCGGTCTGCTGCTCAACCCGATGCTCGCCGGCGTCGCGATGAGCCTGAGCTCGCTCTGCGTCGTGACCAACTCCCTGCGCCTGCGCCGGCTCGCGCTGTGAGCCGGTCGCCACCGCTTGACGACTTTGCTAAGCTCACCACGCATGAAACGATTCCTCCTCGCGCTGGTCGCCTGTTTTTCCCTCGGTGCTGCACTCGTGGCCGCGCCGGTACGAGTGGTCACGTTGCACTCGGTATTGACCGAAATCGTGGCCGAAGTCGGCGGCCCGGAGGTGTCGGTCGTCGGGCTCGTCCGGCCGGGCGTCGATCCGCATACGTTTAATCCAGCCCCGGCGGACGTCCGCCGGCTGGCCCAGGCTGAGATCGTTTTCTCCTCCGGCTTTGGATTGGAGCCGTATCTCGACAAACTCGTGGCCAACTCCGGCACGAAGGCGCGCCTCGTCCGCGCCGCCGATGCGATCCCCAATCCGGTGCACTCTTCCTGCCGCCACGCCCACCATCATCATGCGTACGAGGAGGCCGCCGATGAGCCCGATCACGAGAGTGACGCCGATCACGATGCGGACGAAGATCACGAGGAGTTCGACCCGCACTGGTGGCACGGGCTGGCCAACGTCCGCGCCGTCACGCTCCAGGTGCGCGACGCGCTCGCGGCGCTCCGTCCCGAGGCGAAGGCCGGTTTCGAGGCCCGCGCGGCGGTTTACCTCGGGAAAATCGACGCGCTCGCGGCGTGGGCGCAGCAGGAGGTCGCCGTCCTGCCGGCGGCCCGCCGCAAGCTCGTGACGAGCCACGATGCCTTCGGCTACCTTGTGCGCGACTACGGTTTCACCGTGCGCCCGCTCCAGGGCGTCAATCCCGAGGCTGAGCCCAACGCCCGCGAACTCGCCGAGCTGATCGACTTCATCCGCCACGAGAAAATCCCGGCGGTGTTTGCCGACAACACCGAGAACCCGAAGCTCCTCGCCGCGATGATCCGCGAGACGGGCGCGAAGCTCGGCGGCACGCTCTATGCCGACGGCCTTGGCGCTGCCGGCACGCCCGCGACCACGTTTGCCGACATGTACCGCCACAATCTCGGCACCATCGTTTCCGCGCTGAAGTGAGCCGCGGGGTTGCCAACCGCCACGCGCCCGCAACACTCCCGTCCCTCTCCGTATGTCGTCCAATCCCATTCCCGTCACCGTCCTCACCGGTTTCCTCGGTTCCGGCAAAACCACGCTGCTCAACCGCATCCTCACCGAGGAGCACGGCAAGCGCATCGCGGTGATCGAAAACGAATATGGCGAGGTCGGCGTGGACAACCAGCTCGTCATCCAGAGCGACGAGGAGCTCTTCGAGATGAACAACGGCTGCATCTGTTGCAGCGTGCGCGGCGACCTCATCCGCGTCCTCGGCCGCCTGCTCAAGCGCAAGGACCGCCTCGACGCCATCCTCATCGAGACCACCGGCCTCGCCAATCCCGCGCCGGTCGCGCAGACGTTTTTCACCGACGACGAGATGCGCGCCAACTTCCGCCTCGATGCCGTCGTCACGCTCGTCGATGCCAAGCACATCCTCCTGCACCTCGGCGACAGCGACGAGGCGCAGAAGCAGGTGGCGTTTGCCGACGTGATTTTGCTCAACAAGACCGACCTCGTGCCCGCCGCCGAGCTCGACGCGTTGGAGGACCGCATCCGCCACATCAACGCCGTCGCCAAGATCCACCGCACGCAGAACGCCGCCATCCCGCTCGACAAGGTCGTGGGCGTGGGCGGCTTCAACCTCAGCCGCGCCACCGATCTCGACCCGCAATTTCTGGAGCCCGAGATGCCCTTCGAGTGGGCCGGCGCCTATCCGTTGCCCGCCGGTACGCACACGCTCGCGATCGGCGAGTTCGATCACGACCACCACGCGCCGCACGCGCACGCCGAGGGTCACGCCTGCTGCTGTGGGCATCACCACGAGCATGGCGAGGCGCACGAGTGCTGCGGTGGCCACGGACACGATGAGCACGACGGCGATGACGACGAGGCGGGCCATTGCGAGCACCACTGCGCGCACCATCATGGCAACGACGACGAACTCGATGTCGTGGTCATGCCGGTGAAATCGCTCGGTGAGGCCGATCTGCAAACCTCGCGCGATGCGGCGGCGCTCACGTTTTCCGATTGGGAGCGCAAGACCGCGCCCGGCGAGACCGTCATCCCCGGCGGCGCGCTCTACCGGTTGCAACTCAAGCACGGCAACGGCGCCTTCCCGCTGGAGATCCCGGAGGCCGGCCACTACCTGGCGTTCGAGCAGTGCGGCGAGGTCCCCATGCACATCCTCGTGGGTGGAGAGCCCGTGAAGCCCGTCTGGCAGCACGACTACCACGTGCAGCACGAGCACAACGACGCCGTCTCGTCGGTCGGCATCCACATGCCCGGTGAGCTCGACTCGAAGAAACTCAACGCGTGGATCAACGAGCTGCTGCGCACCAAGGGCGGCGACATCTTCCGCATGAAGGGCGTGCTCGTCGTGAAGGGCGCGGCCAACCGGCTCGTCTTCCAGGGCGTGCACATGCTTTTCGACGCCAAGCTCGACCGCCCGTGGGGCGCCGACGCGCGGATGAATACCCTCGTCTTCATCGGCAAACACCTCGACCGCGCCGCGCTCACCGAGGGCTTCAAATCCTGCCTCACCTGATCCCGCCCGTCGCATGCAACTGACCAAACACTGGGCCACGCAGCTCGACGACTACGCCATCGACCTCGCCTGGTCGCCCGACGGGCAGACGCTCGCCGCGGCCTCCGCGGCCGGCGCCATCACG